>JAABUL010000748.1_pt1 | contig 67439 bp, 64 predicted proteins | sample 5559151 | NCBI WGS metagenome assembly JAABUL01 (sample SAMN10711876, study PRJNA513368) | rock metagenome | isolation source: Antarctica rocks | place: Antarctica: Victoria Land, Pudding Butte sud | reverse complement strand
GTTGGCGGAGATAAGTAATCTTGCGACCAAAATGGCGCCGGGGGCGTTGATGTCGATGAAGGGAGCGTTTCCGGTTATTATCGCTATACTCGCGAGTCCGGAGTTCTTGATTGCTGCCGGGGTGGGGGTGGGGGTGACGGTGGTGGTGTTGGGGGGGTATAAGATTATCAAGAAGATTAAGGCGAAGCGCGCCGAGGGGATGTTGATCGAGGGTGGAGCTGAGGAGCCGGGGACGCCGGAGAGTGAGATGGATTCGCTGCGGGAGATCAGTCAGATTGAGAATTGGAGGCGCGGGATTGCGGATATGGAGGCGGAGAGTGTGGGGACGAGTGTGGAGGGGGAGTTCGTGACGCCCAAGGCTAAGACGGCGCTGATGCTTGAGGGGAAGCTCACCGAGAAAGACCTGAAGGCGCGTGAGAAGAAGGAGAAGAAGGAGAGGAAGGAGGGGAAGAAGAAGGGTAAGAGTGCTGAGAGTGAGGTTAGTAAGAGCAAGAAGAGTAAGGGTAAGGAGGAGAAGGTGAAGGTGAAGGTTGTGGCGAAAGAGAAGAGCTCCGGGGGTGGGATTAAGTCGTTGTTCAAGGGTCAGAGTACGCTCGCTCGAGAATTGGATCTCCATGGAGTGTAGGTTTTCTGGGTTGATTGGCACTAGCGTGGTATATTCGAGGTTTTAGCATGAGCGTGAGAGGGATGATGACCTTCGAGTCATTTAGAGACAATACAGATACTGTGCAAATTCTGAACGATGCGCAACTCACCATGCTGAAGCAAAAATCGTTGGCGTCAAACTGAGTTGCGAGCTTTGCGCACGTCGGTGTTTCGTGGTTGAATTTAGCGGCCAGATCGAAATCTTGTCTGACGCGAACGAGTGGGTATACAGGATGCTGTGCCCGACGGCCGTTTGAACAACAGCCGTTCATAGTATACTGAACAGCCGGGCGCGCTGCTCTTGTCCATGCACGTTTTCGGGTTGCGGCAGTCTCTGTGCTTGCAAAGCGCTCGTCTACCCGTAGTCGACTCCTGGTTGGTGTCGGCCGAGGAGCGAGCTCAAGGTATACAACGTGCATCTTGCTTGGCAAGGAGGTGGAGAGGCCGAGTACACCGTGGTCTATAGCTGCCACGGTCCGTAGCTGCCAGGGTCTGTAGCTGCCACGGTCTGTAGCTCATAGTGTCAAAGGTAGCAGCGTTGATGCTGTCCAGTCGGGGGCATGGATTCCATGTCGAGGTTTACAGCGTGTTCCCTGTCCTTCACGCGGCTTCTCCGAGCGCGATGTCTCATCGATATAGGCGAGGTGACTTCAATGTTGAGGAATTAGACGGAAGGTGATGATCAAAGCTGAGTAGAGTTCATTCCCAGCCCGACACATTCATCTCAACCCGGGCACTGGAGGCCTCGAATCTCAACTTCGCATCAGTGATGTTCCTCCGACCATGCACATGCTCGCCGTGCAGCGGACCGGTAGTGTTGGTAACGGTAAACCACGCATCGTCATCGCCCTAAGGCCCTTCAGCTACATGTATGGAGCCGTTCTGTACAACACCATTGACCTCTCCCAGCGATCGCCTGGGATATCCGAGCCACGTATCGGAATCTGAAGCATGGGACGCGTCGAGGAGGAAGAGATCTCTGCCGGCTCTGCCGACTCTTTGAAGGGCATAGCTCACAGAGTTCCACGGCCAGATCGTCGAGTTATTGATTGGCCAACCACTGAAAACACCGCCCTCATCCCATCCCGCCGATCTTCTGTAGTCGATGCCAGTGCCGCCGCCCGTCGCATTCGTGCGTAGAATGCTGGGCTTAATATGTTCGAGGGCCTCGAGCGTGCTGTAAGTCAAGGGTTCGTCGGAGCCTAGGATACCATCCACTCTAGGTATGTGGATCACCTTTGCCTGTAGATCCCCGGCTTCAGATCGAAGTTCCACTCTGTCTCTCAGGATGAAAGACCCGGACAACGGAGATCTCGAGTTAACAATAGTTTCCTTGGAATTCAGTGAGGCGCTACCAGAGAAGGGACCTTTGGCTGATATATTTGTCGTCCCCGATACTGAGAGGCCCCAGTGATCATAACCCGCTACTGATCCGATGTTCACGGCAAAGTTCTCGGTGGAGATCTCGAAGTTTTCAACCTCGATGGTGATGTAGATGCCGACCCGAAGGTCGACACGTGGCGCCTGCTCTCGAAATTCCGCACGTAGTCGCTCCTGCATCTTCCGATTCCTGCTGGTCGGGCCATCGTCTGCGATGAGACGTGGGAGTTGCAAATGCAGTCCTCTGTCACCACGCGTAATCACAGGCGATGCCGCTTCCCAGAATGGGCTGACAGCAACGTTGGACCACACCTCGATCGGCACTTTCTGTGCGACTGGTGTGGGTCCTGATATCGATGCGTCCTGTCAGCGAGCCATTGGTGAATCTCGGGATTCCTTGCACTACGAGTGATTCAGTCAACGAGAAGTTACCGGAATAGCCCAACTGAGTGTATGAGAAACCGCTGTATGAGGCCAGAGGCATGTACGGGTGGTATATGTGTGGGTTGGATTGACGTGGATGATCTTGAAAATAATCAGTGTGGGTCTCATACCACCGGTATCTTGGCCGCCTAGTGGAGGTCACGATCAAGATCAGCACAAAGGTGAACGCTACGTTAGCGAGCAGTATCGTGTGCCAGTTCTGACGCACGAACTGCCTTGTAGTTTTGTTGTCGATTTTCGAGCGGCCCTGGTGTAGTCATTGTCGAGTTTTGCTGGGAGCTTCTCCACATATTCTCGGAAGGCTCGCGCAGCAAGTTCAGCTGAGGAGTCGGTTTCCTTGGAATGCTCAAGCTGCTCGAGCTCCAGTCTGACATTCGTGTATGCTGGGTTCTGCGTTTGAGACTCCAAGTCCCGATGCTCGTTGGTGGCCACTTGAGATCCTTGCTGCTCGCCACCAACTTGTTCGTGGTTCGGAGCGCGCTGAACATGGCCATTCAACGGCGCTGGTGATGCACGCCATGCTGTCGCTGCCTGATAGGTCGGTGGAGGAGCAGGGCCCGCGTCCAAGATAGGTGCGCGGGATAGGTTTCCATGGGACCTTCGGGCTGAGTGACCAGATGCAATCGATGCTGTATCGTCTGCTGTGGGCTCTCGCTCGGTCGCGGCCTCTATAGCTTTTGACGCCTGTGCCGCCGCCGATCCTTCAGCGATCACGGTATGAGTCGACTCGTCCCACAGAGACTCGGCATCGTACTCGCTGGCTGCAGCCAAGGTTAGCACTTCGCTGGCAGAGTCGTCCGTGACCACGTCCGTCATCTTTCCAACCGGACAAGGTAGAGGTTAGACATGATACATGTCGAGTGCAACATATTTGCCAACTATTCAATGTTCCAAAGTCAATGGATGAGCGGTTATTTAGGCAACGGGTTTTAGCTGAGCACGTGACTCTGTGCCTGAGGCATACAATGAATCTCATCTTCACATGAATTTCACCAGACTAAAATCAAATCCTTCCACTCCGAGCAATATGGCGCCGTATACAGGGCGCAACCGCGCAAAGGACTTCGAAGATGTAGTTGGGTCTATACCTCATGGTATGTAAACAACTAGGCCTGGCATGCTGGTCTCGCTTACACCATACCAGATTTCGACCCAGAAGAGGACGATGGCCAGACAGGCTTCGACGATACCGATGCCAGCTCAGTAGACGACAACGATGCAGACGACGGGCGAGCACACTACGAAGATGTATCGAAGAGCAAGCTGCGGAAGTCGAAGACAGCAGCACTCGGCCCGCAGTATCGTGGGTCGAAAATAAGCAGGAACGCTGCGCTGGATGATGGGGAGGAGGATGATCCGTTCAGCAGAGGGTTTGACGAGGAAGGCAGTGATGGAGATGACGGCCAAGACCTGGGTGAGGATGTAGGAAGCTCCGAGGACGAAGACATGGACGGCATGGAGGACGAGACATCAGATACGGACGTGAGTGAGGATGGTGATGCGGCTGCGCTGAAGCCTGGAGCGATGGGTTCTAAGGAAGACCGCGCGGAGCTGTTGAAGGCGGTCGCGAAGGATCAGAAAGCTGTGGCATCATCCCTAGCACAGTCTACTAAGGCGGATGCGGAGAAGGGCAGAGCTGTGAAGAAGCAGAAGGCAGGATTCGACGCACTTCTCAACTCTCGGATCAAGTTGCAAAAGACGCTTGTGGCGTCGAATACTGTCGTAGGCATGTCACGAGATGATGTTCAGGCCCAGACGGGAGAGGCAGTCGATGCTGTTGAGGCAGCTGAAAATGCGGCATTTGCTCTCTGGTCTTCACTGAACGCATTCCGCGATCAGATGATTGCCGCGCGGACAGGGGAGAAGCGCAAGCGAAGCACTTTCGACAGCGACACACCTACCGGCGACTTGTGGAGGCACATGCAATCACAAGAGGATTCATGCCTACCGTACCGCAACGCCACTTTGAACAGATGGGCAGTGAAAGCACGAGGCGCCACCGCCTTACCAGAACGTGGTGTCATCAACAGATCAGCGCATCAGTCAACGCTCGTCGACGCACTCCAGGAGCATCTTTCCAACCGGGACCGCCTTCTTGCGAAAGCACACACTCCCCGCTCCTGTGCACCACTCCAGCTCGCAAACGGACTCACAGAGGACGACAAGATCTACGACGATGCTGACTTCTATGGCATCATGCTCAAAGAGCTGCTGGAGCGGAAGAGCCAAGACTCTGTTGCCGCTTCGAACATTGACCTCAACTTCAATCTCAAGCGTGAGGCCAAGGCGAAGAAAAATGTGGATACCAAAGCTAGCAAGGGAAGGAAGCTGAGGTATACAGTTCACGAGAAGTTGCAGAACTTTATGGCGCCCGAGGATCGGAGCGCGTGGAGTGAGCGACAAGCGGATGAGCTGTTCGGAAGCCTGTTTGGTAGGAGGATGGGGTTGGGTGATGAGAATGAAGATCATGAACATGCCGTGAATGGGGTTGAGGAGGAGGACGTTGGGCTGAAGCTATTCGGAAGTTGAGAAGTGAACGGAGTTTCACGATTGAACATCGAGATGAAGTGAGGTCGAGTATAGGTGCGTGTCTGCCTGGCTTTGCGCTCGTCCACAGCCACAAAGTGGTGTGGATAGTTTGAAAAGTGGAAGGACCAGGCGATCGCAAGTCGTAAGCAGGGCTGTATGGGCGTCGCGTCACGCACTCAACTTCAATTTCCACGAATTTGCCCCCATGCCTCACCCTTCGCTCACCTTTCAATTGAGGCGGCGAGTGCACCACTTCTGCTGAAGTCCACACACCACGATGCAAACGCCAAGAGATGTGTGGCAGGAGATCAAAGATGATGCTGATCTTGCAACGACGAAGCTCATGTTTGAAGTTGAGCACTCGGACGTGAAGTGGAGGGTCGAGGACGGCCAGCGTCTGAATGGAAAGGTAAGTCAATGTCGAGACACAATATGCTGCTCGCTTTCACTGACTGGATGCGAGCAGTACCGCGCTGAAAACGCGTTTGGCCCGTATACTCGCTGGGAGCTAGGATTATCGTCATCGCTGTCATCACCCCTGATGACCACGCCACATAAGCGGGCTGCTTCGAAGGAGATATCTGAAGAGCCTGCCAAAATTCTCAAAGCTGAGAACCACCACTTCACCTGCATCGTCTGCCTCGATAACTACGATCTGGAACAAGGCGTTCATGCTCCTTGTGGTGAGTTCTACTGCGACGAGGACCTGACTGAGCTCTTCCGCAACGCTATGACGGAGGCACCGATCCATCTACCACGATGCTGCGGGCAGGTGGTACCGTATGAAATGGTAGGCGACCACTTAGAGGTGAATCTAGCAGAGGCGTTCTACCAGAAGATGGAGGAGCTCGGTGACCGGAGGCGAGTATACTGCCACAAGTGCTCCACTTACATCAGCGAGAAGAATCGGAACGCTATCCTCGCGACCTGTTCAATCTGCAGGGCGGGAACATGCGTCCTTTGTCATCGAGCTACGCACGCTGGGCCGTGCATCATCGGGAAGGGGGCGGAAGGCTTTCTACAACTGGCAAAGGCCAAAGGATGGCAAATTTGCTATTCGTGTGAGACCATGGTTGAGCGAGATGACGGCTGCAACCACATGACGTAAGTCCAACCCTCAACATCGTTGTGGTGCGTTCACTCACAACCTATTAGGTGTTTCTGCGATGCCCATTTCTGTCATGTCTGCGGCACGCCATGGCTCAATTGTGGGTGCCGTAAAGACGACGAGGTGCGCCTCCTCAACGTGAGTCAAAAGAAGCTCGCCCGTAACAAGTTGAAGGACGTCAACAAGGTAGGTACTAGTGTACACAGCTACGCTGCGTGTGAGAAACATTGGTGGCATTACACAGCTGGTCCAGCCAGTTGCGATCTCTGTGGCTGCGACCAGCCAAAATACACCCTCCGCTGTCTCAGTTGTCGGGTGCGATTCTGTACGAAGTGTGTGAGGAATCGGATCTGAGGGTTCCCCAATGTGTGGAGCACGCTGGGATCAGGACAGGCGGCGGGCGATGTATTCACTGCTGGTGATGATTCAGGAGATGATCTGGAGAGTGTATCGTTAGCGAACTTGTATCGCGTGGGAAGACTATGGTTCCGTGGGAGAGATGAGGCCACGTTACTACTGTCGTCAGAATGGAAAAACGAACCCTGCAAATGAAACGAGATCGCGTCAGAGGGTGTGTACAGATTTTTGCATGTGAACGGCTTGGCAGTGGCCTTTTCTCGAATTCGCGGAAACTCCCATAACTCACACCTTCAATGCCAAATTGAGGCTCTCCTTTTGTCGACAGCGACAGTGATACACCATTGTCGTTAACATCACCACCCGCCATGGCCGCCCATGCGGAGACCTGGCAGAAAGTGCTAGACGGCACTGACGATGAGACGATGAAGCTCATTCTCCAACTCCAGCGCGCGGAGGCGCGGACGTGCGATGGGGATCAACCATCTGACTTCGAGGTCGCACGTTCGCTACACATTACGGAGCTGGAACTGTACCGCGCCAACAGATATCCTGGAAGCCCTGAGCCCACGCCACCACCGTCGCCTTCGCAAATAGCGCCTCGATCTCCCCCACAGCAAGTATCTGTGCCGCTTGCGACTCAACCGTCGCGTAAGCGAGCCGCCTCTACTGAAATCGGAGAACAGCCTGCCAAGGTCTTCAAGACTACTCACAAGACTACTCATGAGGCTGCTAAGCAGCTCACCTGCGTGATCTGCCTGGACGAATTCGATGCGAATGGCGGTCTGAAAGTCACCTGCGGACACTTCTATTGCGCCAGCCATCTGCAACATCTGTTCAGCCTGGCGATGAAGCAGCAGGTGTCATACCCACCGCGTTGCTGCAAGCAGATCGTTCCCTACCAAGATGCCAGCCTGTTCCTGGACCCGAAACTGGCCGCGGAGTTTTCTAGCAAGTCGGTAGAGCTCGACGACACAAAACGCGTGTACTGTCATGTCGCATCATGCTCGGCTTATATCAGACATGCGGACAGAGACGGAACGCTTGCAACTTGTCCAAGCTGTGGGATGGAGACCTGCATTTCCTGCAAACAGGCGAAGCACGTTGGAGACTGTAAGGCAGACACCGCAGTAGAAGGTATAATGGCTCTTGCGAAGAGCGAAGCATGGCAGCAATGTTACAGCTGTGAGCGAATGGTCGAGCTATCACATGGCTGCAACCACATGACGTAAGAATTCCCACCGGCCCACGCTTTGAAACTCATGCTGGCTGACTGCTCGTAGTTGTCTCTGCAAAGCTGAGTTCTGCTACGACTGCGGCGTTCCGTGGAAAGACTGCCCGTGCCCGAAATGGCATGAGCATCGTCTGCTCGCCCGCGGGCAGCAGATCGTCGCCCGTGAAGGTGGCGGTAACGCCAACGTAATGGTGGCACGGCTACGTACCTATTACGACTGTAATGTGCACTCCTATGAATGGGTTAGGGGGAGAGCGACCTGCGAATATTGCGAGGGTGACTTGTGGGTGTACATCTACCGTTGTCGCAACTGCCACGTGCAGTCGTGCAATTGGTGCACGAACGCTGGGCACTAGGACCAGGCAAGGCTTCTGAGTGGGAGCGATCTCCGGGCGGCGAGGTGGCTCAATGAGTCTATAGCGCCCGTTGATGTTCTCTGCTTGCTGGGACGGTGGAGAGCGATGGAGAAGTGGTAAGGCGCTGATACTGAGCTGCACACTCATCGGAAGCACTCGTGGTATATCTGGGAAGATTGCTGTGCATGCTTTGGTCCGGGTGAATGTTCAGGACACTGAGCTGTACGGAAGACTGCCGAATGTTACTAGCTCTTATCTACCTCTGCACTCGGTGACCTCGAACGTCCTGCTAGCTTTACCCTTCGTGTCACTGCAGAGCCCATCGATTGTCCCTTGCGGCCACTCAACGAAGATTTCATGCCTCAGGCCGACCACGCGTTAGTCTAAAGCCACCATCTGCAGCTAGGAGAGGCTCGCAGCTTTCGTCGTTTCATCAACTCGGCGGAAACAACCACAATCTCGGTCTGGTTACAGCAGGCGCCGACAACATGCAGATCCTGTTCGTTCTCGCGTTCGTGGCGTTTGTGGCTTCAATGCCCCTACTCCCTATGCGTCAACATCTACAACAGCACTGTCTACTACCTTCCAGTAAGTCTGACTTCTCGAGCAAAACTAGAAGAATGATCTCTTTGCACCCAGTGTGACCGCGACCGTAATGGGCAGGGATAGACCGCGATTGCTCAAGGGCGCTTAGAAGTGGTATCACTAGTCAGGTGCCTGTTATGAACTGAAGTAGTTCCCTTACCTACAGCCGAGGGTTTGATCGACTTCAGGGTGCAGATTAAGCGCTATATGCTCCCACGGGAGGCGGCGGGAGCTGCGGCAGGCACCATGATAATGGTAAGGTCTTCCCGCCAGCATGCAGACCCGATGCCAGGCTGTGCCGCAATACTGCCCGGGTTGGCTGTGCTTCTGAAGTTTACGCGCCCATTCGGCCTTGTGCAAACATCCGAAATCAACATACTCTTCGAGAGTCCTTGTGCATTTTTTTTATTTGCCGGTACCAGGATGACTTGAATCTGGCATTGGGACGAGATGAGAGCCCACGACGAAGGGCTGCCGGAAGTGCTTCAACCGCGGACGAGGATCTTCGAACCACGCGGACTTTCCAGCAAAGAAGTGGCAACCGGAGAAGGAATAGAGGCTGTGCCTCGCGATGAGCAAAAAGAAGCAGTGAACGTCTATGCGACCAATGAGTGTTTGGAACCCGAAGATGGCTTCGAAGAGCCTAGTAAGGACACAGATGCTGGACAAAATCGAAGTTGGCACCGAAGACCACTGGCTCTGGCCTTTATCTTATCATTATTCCTCGTACTGGGCGTTGGACTTGGTGTTGGGCTCGGGGTAGGACTTCGCAGCGGAGAGTAAGCTATTCCGCTCTATTCGCAAGACTGACAACGCTAACAATACAGCGAATCGCACGTTGCAGCACCCTCAGCAACAACATTCAGCCAGAAAGGCACATTCGGACTCACGTATCTCGCAAGTTGTTCAGGCCAGAATCCGATCAACGCGGTGTGGCCCGGCCAAGTCGCCAGCAGCGATAGTAGCGTACTCCTGTTCTTCCAGCATCACACCGGCGAGCTCCGCTGGATGCTGAATGCATCACCGGGGCAGTGGCTGGGAGGCTCCGCTTCGGATGTGATAGCTACCGATGCGAAGAACAACACTCCAATCAGCGTCCGGTGTGCACAACCTGGATCGTTTACCGGTGCACATCTATTTTGTAAGGCTGGTGACAGTTCTTACCATGACCAAGCTAACAATGCCTTTTGTAGATGTCGATAAGAACAATCTCGTCCGACAACGAGTCATCAACAACCTTACGTATACGTGGTCGGACGGCCCTTTCAACGATCTCAACGTCAAGGCTTTCGACTCACCCTCAGTCGGCTTGCGAGCAGCATTCTATTCTGGGCCAATATATGGAGTCGATCTCACCGGAACCGATCTATACACTGGCGTGCGAGTGTGGGTAGCAACATCTAGCTCCACATTCGTTCAATACTCATGGCGAGCTGGCATGCCTCAGTGGAACGAAGATCGAACATGGGAAGGTATGAATGGAGTGGCTACGCCTGCCAGTTTCGGGTGGTTCACTCAAACGTTTTACGTGCTCTTCATGGACGAGACTGCTACCGCGAGGCTGTACTGGTAAGCGTAGCATCTTTGTTCGAGTCTTGATAGTTCCGCCGTTAGCTGACTTCCTCGTCTCTCGCATATCAGGGAGGATGTTTCTCAGACCAAGACGAGTACAAATGTACATCCGATCAATGTCTGGACGGAGAGTGAGTATAATTCACCCCGAGCTTCGATCACGAGTCGTCTCTCCAACGGACCTCTGCAGGTAGTTTGCAACTTCTCAGCTGACAACTCCCTAGCACCAAGCTGCAGCATCCCCAATCTTGACCCTACCACTGGCCTCAGTTTCCGCGGCACCCTCTACGCCAGACCTGCTGACAGCGCCTCCATCCATGGCTGGAATGTTACCACCAACGCCGAGAATAGCACATTAGGTTCCGCGACGCTCGCTGAAGTCGGTGGCCCTCCCATGATCCCTGGTTCTAGGTTCACAGAAGATACCACCGTTCTCGAAGACGGCGATACCGCGGTGCGGGTTTTCTATCAAGCTGTGGCGGATCAGATCACGGTGTCCGTGGGTCTTGAGAGTACGGGTGTGTGGAATAGCTCTACAGTGCCTATACCCGATGCATAATCCTTTAATGAGGGCCGCGTACGATGTTACCACTCCACTGTTTGTATACATATCAGCGTTTCAGGAACATGAGTTCCTTCAAGCCTGAGGGCATCTGGTGTGGCTGTGCACCCTAGCAACTCCCAATCATCTGCATCCAAACAAAAGTCGCAACTTTTTGACGTCCCGGACACGGCAGAAACAACCACGACCTTTTCCTTGTTATAGGTACTACATATGGAGAGCCTCGTCGGTTCTCGCAGCTCGTCGCAGCTTGTGGCTGTGATCGCCTTTCCCCTCTGTCGATCTATGCAACACCATCCTTCAGCTCGTCTCGACGTTACTCTCAGCTAGGCTACTGCTGTCTTGGCCGCAGAATCAAGCAGACGGTGAGGTATATATCCGCGGGAACGGGGAATCTCACCATGAATCAGACATCAGACATCCTTCTCTGCCACTGCCTACTTGAGCCTTAGTCTTTCTACTGTACAGCTTAACTGTTCTCTAGCGAATGGGTAAGTCTTGGAGGATATAAGCTTAAACAGAGACTCGACCTTGTGCTAACTACAGCCATAGGTAACCTTTTATCGCACACGTCCTTCCTCGAGCGGAAGTCATGTACCTCTGCCCGACTACGGTAGAGATGAAGAGAACGACTCCTTCAAAAGCTCAGATCATGCTAGCGCACGAATCTATACCACCCTCGTGGTCATGAGTCTTATCTTCATCGTCCTTAACATCGTTCAGATCTCACTCATTTACAGTTACAACAATTACTACTGGACAGTCCTGTTTCCTGGTCTGCTGCTCATTGTTTTCATCGCGATTTTGTGTTATCAATGGAGATTGTACAGAGTCGGACGGAGGTTCCAGCGATCTGCATGTGAGAAGATCGGCATTGCAGCGACCTGCATCCTTAACATTTTGGCCGTGGAGTTTGGCTACCTCAAGGGGGTCGCCGTGCCTGCTGCCCATGAGAAAGTATGGCACACTACGATAGATTCGCATCAGTCGCTCCCACCATTTGCGATGGCACTTACCCAAGGAGATCATTTCGAGAAACGAGCCATGCTAGCTAACGATACGAACCAACTTGACGAGCTCTGGCGCAACCAGACCGCAGCGATTCCCGCGAATCAGCGAGCCTTCACCGACTACATTTCTTACGCACCTCCAGATATACCCGGCGTAGTATCTGCTGGACAGTCACATTCCGTCTTTTTCAACGGCTCCTATCCTACCGAGCTTGCGGCGACCGATAACCTGAATCTCGCCTTCCTTTACTACGTCAACTCCGACTTTGAAGAAGCCGGGTCACTGGGGTTTGCCGTCTTCGATCCGAAGTTTCTTGCCAAAGATCTGTTTGAGACCGCGCTGAAGTACGGCATCATTGTCGGTAATCTATTCTCTGCGTACAGGTAAGTATTAATGGTCAGAGGGTTCTCGGAAACACAATCACACTCCATGAGGTGCTCTGAGACCTTTAGGCTGTCTACCTATGCCGAGACACTTGCTAACCCTTGCGCGCGTCTTGCAGCCGGAGCCAGCTAAGCCTCGAACAAGTTGTTATCGATGACAAAGTCGACGCCATTGACTACTCCAGCTACAACCCTGATCCACGTATCGTGAAGGAGTTCAGGCATTACATTACTTACCGACCGCTACTGTTACAACACGGGGATACCCCTGGCCCCCGACAACATGTGCAATCGCTGGAAACTCGGTGCCCAAGGATCCAAATGATCCTGAACCATGTACTGGTGCGATCTCTACCCAGTTCGCAAGTTGCTAGTCACGACGCAGACGAGTCGCTATAGCAAGGACAGGGTTCAGATGCTGACAGACGAGGGCGGAATTCTTGGCGCGGTGATGTTCTTGACATGGTTCTTTAGCATTGTGACTCAATAGATATGAGTGACTATCGTGGCATGGTCGAAATATCCAGCGTCCGAAACCTCCGCCTAATATATCGTCAGTCCTAAACTGGGGCTTCTTATCCGATTGCGCTCCATCATCACTTCAGTGCCTTGCTCGTTACGACCAGAGCCTCGCGGTATGATTTGTTCTTCACAGGGGTGGGAAGAAATTCGTCAATTGTCTTGATAGCAGCGACATCGTCGGGATGGTAGGTCTTGTTGCATTCTGGGGTGTCAAAGTGAGAGGTTACTTTTGCCTTGCTGCGCACGACAGTGACGACGCTCAATGACTCCGCTGTCAACTCTGCGACCAAATGGACCCCATCCTCGTTGACAGACCGCTCGTGAATCTCGTCGACGTTCACCATCATTGTTGGCTTCCATAGCGGAGTTAGCCCTGGCCTCCGACTAGGACTGAGTCGTTCTATCTGAAGTACCTCGGGGTTTGGGCTGCCGTTGCGAAAGGTCATTGCATGCGCTTCATATGGCTCAAGCGCATAGTAGGAGTGTCTGAGGCTGGGATCAACACCATTGAGTCCAGTGCCGTTGTTGGTGACTATGGTTACTTCCTTCAGCTTGTCGTTGTCTCTTTCGACCACGATCCAAAATCTTCCCTTCTCTACAAAAGCTATACCCTGATCGTAGACGACGTTCCATGGCGCTTTGACACTCATCGGATCGCCCTTGCATAGGCGTCGTTCAAGGTGATGCACGATCTTTCCCGGGGTCAAATCAGACAGGAGAACGCCTTTATTGTTACGTCGAACAATGAGGCGATTGTTCGCCTTTGTTCGTTGCGCGGAGCGCGTTGTTGGGTGCGCCAGTGACTCGTTGATTGACGGGTATTCGATGTTGTAGCCAGATGTGTCGCTTCGCTGGGACTGTCTGGTTCCAGTACTTGTCATGATACTTGGTTGATGCATGTCGTTTTGCTGAGCGCCTCGTCTGGCTCTGTCAACACGGACCCACGGGCTCGGGGGAGTATTGGTGGCTGCTGAACCGTGTTGTTGAGCAGCTGGCAATTTGGGTCCGGGCTTTGCAGCTATCCGCACCACAAGCTCGTTCACAGGCGTCTTGTCTTCAGCTCCCGAGTTGTCAGATGAGTTGCCGGCTTCGCCACCGCCCTCCTCTGCCAGCAGCGTATACCTGTTGTTGGCAGCATCGTTGATAGTCGACCGGTGTCCAGACATGACAGCAGCGGTCGTGTCGTTGTGCATGCTAGTGTGGCTTGTCACCGTGCAAAACGTGCTGTGGTTGAACGCTTGACGCCGAACTTCTTGAACTCTGTCAGAATGTGGCAGAGAACAAGGTGAAGCAATGTTGACAGCCTTTTCTCTTCCGGAGGGCTGCCCGAAGCATCCTTTCTATTGTCCGGACTTCAATAGCAGTAGCAGCTGAACGCCAAGGAGGAGTGAATGACAAACGGTGTCCTTCATGATGAAGCAGAGCAGGAGAGGAAGACAGAGCCACTCTCACTCGACTCCACAGCCAAAGTCGGGGTCGCATCGAGGTGATGGAGTATACAGCTTTTTCAAGTTGATATAAAGTAGAAAAGAAATGCGGGTTTGCAGTAACACCATATTCTCTTTCGTAAGTACTGGCTGCTCAGCTGCCAGCATAGCCCACAGCAACAGAGTCAGCGTGGACAGAGAGGAGACTTGCTGGCAGTTAAGGTGAGAGACAGTCCCCATAGCGCAGAGCATGACGAACAAGCAGGAGGACGAGATACTGCCCTGATGAACAGGCATGGCTGTGACAGTCTCGCGATGTTGACTTATCTTATGGTGTCGAAGCAGGAGTTTGCTACAAGGTATATGTCTCTTGCAAGCACACCACTGAGGAAGGAAGTACATTGTCGGTAGCAACCACGGGCATACTTATGACCAAAGACACAAGGCAATGTGTGCCAAACACAATCTTGCAAAGGTCTGCAAATATCGCAAGCAGGGTCCGACCACCAGCATTGTTGAACATTGCCGCGGCGGCCAGGAGGCTATGACTCTGCTGGCGGTGCTATTTCGAACTGTAAGTTGAGGGTATGCAGGCACTGACCATGGGATAGGTGGTTATGATGAGGCGAGCGGAGTGTGCATGTGGGATCGGCCGATGCAGGATGTGCGAGCTACTCTCAGGGTAGCATGATCACCGCAGACTGCTGAGGGAGAGCCGGAGCTACGGCGATTTATTACTCGTCGTGTGTATGCTCTCCGGAGTTGTTAAAGGTAGTGGAAGTCGTCTTTGCAGGAGCTGGAGTCCATTCTAAGGAGGCGCGGGATGTGGAGATACTGAGCCATTACAAGGACTTCAAGCCAAGATGACGGCGAGGATATACGTGTAGCCTCGTACGGTATCTCAAAGTGAAATAGAGCGGTGAAAAATATGTGTCAGCACAGGGCATTTCATTCTGAGTATGTAGCAACTTCTATCTAAGCCGATAAGAATATCACGAAACCTGTGCTGCAGCGTTGCGTTGCCGCCCGTCTCTCACATCATCGCTGTGATGTGTTACATGCATCCTGCCGTCCATACCAGCGCATGTCCACATCTCCGTACCTTCGGTGCTTTGCCTTTCCAACAATGGTCTTGGCCGCTTCACGCCGAATTTCGATCGCCACGCTCCATTCATTTCGATTTGGCTGTTCCCATTGACTTCGAAACAGCATATTCCGTCGATTCCTTGCGCAACGTTCCGATAACTTTGAGCACTCCAGGGTAGTGGATGGTACGGACCTTCACCTCACTCATGTTTGCAACCATGGTTTTTCGCTGCATCGGTTGGCCCTGGATGGCGTCGCTGATCCAGTCGGCTTGGAGAACCTCGTTGCCCGGACTGAGATTCTTGAAGGTGTGCAGTGGCATGCCGTGTGGGCAAACGGAGCAGTAGTGGCGGTGCGCCGACTTCGGGATCTTGGCCAAGCCAGTGTCGTCGTTCGTGTAAATCGCGACCTCCGAGACCTGACGATCGTCGGCAGCAACCACTAGCCAACACCTCCCCTTGACTTTTGTGAGTCTGCTATCCGGCTGCGTGACAGGCTTCCAGCCGCCAGTCGCATCTTTAGTCGTGCGGATGTTGCGGATGTCGGGGTGCCGGAGGATTGCGCCTGGGGCTTGCGAGCTGTAGGGTACTCCGAAGGGAGTCCTGGGTCCGTGTGTGAACGTGCCCTTCGTGAATGTGGTCTTGTCCATCCTCAGCTCACAAGTCAACTCGGTCAGCTGCTTGCCCAGCTCCGGCTTGTTCACGCGCCAGTTGTCGTCTTTGCGGATGATTTCTGACTTTTGTGCAGAGATGCTTGCAGCAAGACCAAGACCGAAGGCCTTCGATTTCTGGAAGAAGGCTTTTGGTGCTGGCGGTCCGTTGGTCGAGTATCCAGAAGATCGTGGTGCTACGGAAGCAGCAGTTTGGTGTGGGAGGTTTCTCGACGGTGCGAACGATCTTGGTGCTGCTGTACTAGCCGCCGCTGCTCTAGTCGCAAAGCTGGTATTTCTGGGAACTCCTGCCGTGGTGCTCTGGCTCGCTGTCGTTCGTGCTGTTGTTGCTTTGCCTTTGCGTCCGCGAGTAACAAGAGTGAATTGGTCTTTAGGATCCTCATGGTCCTGGAGAGTCGCACGATTCTGCTCGAAGATAGCTGTGGCTTGCGGACGGCCATGATCTGCATTGCTGGGGGTACTGTCTGGGGACCCAGAGTTGGTTTTGTTAGAAGACAAGTCATTCTTCGTAACCTGAGTCTCAGCGACCTCACCTGATATCTTGTTGCTCTTGCTTGGAGCTTTGGTAGAGGTTGGCTCCGCAGGCCGTGGCGACGGTGTGGCTTTCTGACTCGGATCGAGGTTTTGGAGAACGCGACGGAGGACAGTGGCGCGTACAAGATTTCCGGGGCGTAGAGGGTTGCGAGTGGGTGCTGCTGGAGGGGTTGAGGGTGGCATGGCTGTAGAGCCTGCTTTTGGTCGTCGGTACATCCTCGCAACAGTTCGGGTGGGTGGGAGGTGGAGAACAACATCTCGAGCGGCAGCAAGTTTTGTGTATCGACCAAGGCGGCCGGCAAGAAAGTGTCGTGACCGTGAATCTCGACATCATGGACGTGGTATTGGTCGTATTCGATGAAGAATTCACGCAGCCACGACACTCGGGCACAAAGGCCCCATTCACCATCGTCTTTCGAACAAAGCCTTTGTTCCAATGTGTCGCGTCGTCATTAAGGTTTGTCCACCACTATACTCTCGTAGATAAGTCAATATATTCTGTACTGTACACTGTTATCGCAAGTCTCGACTCAAAACGCCCACGACATACCGAGCCTTCACACCTCAATTTCCGAAGAACAGTGCATCTCCGAACCAGACCTGGTACTCACCATCATATCAAGGCCATCAGTCGAAGAGAAGGAAGGACAGAAAAGCAGAGACAACACCAATATGGGGTTCTTCGATGTGAAAGAGGCGAAGATCAAGATGAGAGGGTGGTGGTGTAGGCTGAAAGCAAGTGGGTGCGTTCGTGGGTGGGAGAGGAAGCACTTTGTGAGACATGACGCAGAATGCCCCGAGTGTCCCAGAGTTGGCTCGGCAGCGCAAACACGCAAGCGACTGCAAAAGCGGAGAGCGGCCTTACCTCAGCATATCGCCGAAAAGATGGGAAAGAAAGTACCAACGGCAAATGAAGCCATGCGACCCACCAGCAACACCTGTGTTGAGGACCGGAGCCGTCCAGCCACCGATGGTGATCTTCCACCGATGTGCACGGACGCCAACAACGCTGTCTGCACCAGCATGATGCAGAACCAGCCACTCGTCGAACAACTCCAGAAAGCGATCATGCAGAATCGCGAAGTTCGAAAAGAGGAAAGGCAAGCCGGCCCACGCTTGGACAAGCTCGATCAGAAAGTGCTTCGTTACGACTTTCGGATCCAGACAATCCAGCAGGAAATCGATGATCTCGAGGGTGGTAAAGAAGGCACTTCAACCAGCCAGCTCGCAGATCTACAGAACAGGCTGCTCCACGCTGAGAAGAAACGAGATGCCTCCAAGGCCATGAGTCTGGAGGTCGACATAGATCTGGACCTGAAGTGGAGGGACCGTAGCCAAGACGTGGGTGACCTTCTCGAGATCTTCGACGAAATCCTGGTCAAGAACGACATCATTCCTGCGGAGGACGACGTCGATCTTGAAGAGGAGGATGACCATCCGTCACTCGCATCCCTAGACGTCACTTTCGATCGCCCAATCACGACCGAAGTGGAGCTGTCTCCAGAAGAGCGAGAAGCAAAAACGTTGATCGACAAATACGTCTCCAAAAGGATCAAGTTCTACGCTGTACTAGCCACCTTTGACCGCCGTGAAGAACGCTTCGTCGATCTGGAGGAGGCTCGCGACATCAAGAAGGCTGCCGGCGAGGAGGTAGAGTCTTCTCTGGCTTTCGATCTGGAGCGGTTGGATGACACTCGCCGCTATACAAGGAACCTCGCGGAGGCGGAGGAGGAGCTCGAGGATGCGAAGGCTGCTGCCGTTGCTGGCGGAGTTCAAGTGCCTGGGTCTGAGGTTGAGTCTGGCTTCGTGGATATGGTGGACGATGGCTACAGGGTTAGCTATGATGAAGCGATCAAGTCTTTGACGAACCCGGTCACGGTTGAGAAGTGGTTGGGTGGCATCGGAGAAGAGATGCTCGAGCCGGAAGAGAAGGTCGAGGAGACAGTCGAGGTCGATGAGTGGGACGCCACGTCGGTCTCGCCCTGGGAGACTGCGAGCGCGGTCGCTGAGGGAGCGGACCGCAAAAGGATCGACAGATGGGCGAAGGCCTGTGTGTCGTCCTGAAGTTGGGAGTTTTGTGCTTTAGAATGAATGATATGTCATTTAGGAACATGTAGGAAGAATGTGTATCGCATGCGCGTTGGGTCTCAATACATCTGTGCCGTTGCTCGTAATTCTGTAATATTCGGAGAAGAAGTAAGGTACATGCAGTGACAAAGAAGAACTTGAAGGAGGAGGAGGAGGACTGAAGGAGGTGATGTCGTTCTAAGGCAATGCCAAGCCATGCGGCTCTGCGGCGATTGCTCTCCGCCGACGTCAACGTCGAAACATCCGAGTCGAGAACAAGTCACTCTGCAGCAGCACTCGCAAGTTGGCGGAACTATGAGCCCTCACGGCGACGCATACACACGAGTCGGCCTGCATGAATCTGCACGACAACGAGGTCCCGCGGGCATACTCGCCAGCCCGGCCTCCGCGCGAGTTCACACCAGATGAGAAACGGGCGAGAGCCCATAGCACCTTCATCCGTCTCGCGCTGCCGCCGTATACGATCCACTTCAAGTCGCCAACATACCTGGACTCGACGGTACTCGATCTGCTAGACAAGCGAGTGGTGAAAGAGACGCTCAAGACCACATCGCAAGATGTATGGGTACGAACGGGCATCGGCACGGATGCGAGATTCTGGCATGAGCTGGTATTATTGCTGAAGGCCGCTATCCCGAGTTTGGAGAGGCGAAGCTTCCAGCACTGGGATCCGAGTAGTGTGGACTACGACAGTACCAGTGGCGCGCTGATCGCAGGCAACTACCCTGGACTCTGGAGAGATCTGGAGCGCTTGAACGATGTCGTCAGCATCAGCCGGAACCTGTTGACTCAAGGGGAGGAGGTGCAGAATATCGCATCCAGTTATTGCATAGACATTGAGATCTTCCGGCTCATCAATTGCTGCGTGAGGGTCACAGCCAGAGGATATGACGGAAATGCGAACACAGGCGAGGAGGAGAAATGGCAATGGGTTGTCAATGCATACAAGAAGCTACTCATCACGAGTTTGCAATTTCTCAACAATCTTGTTGCGCAGAATGAGAAGAAAAAATGTATGCTCTGGACTTCGCTCTTCGACCACACCTCCGAAACAGGCTACCTTGAAGAAGAGCTCATCCCTGGCGAAATGCCGAAGCCTAGAAAGCCTTTACCACCCATCACCAGCACCGATATCCTGCTCGCCTATGGTCGTGACGAGAACAACAGCCGCGTTTCGCCCTTGGAGTTCCAGGCCGCTCAGATGACCTTTCAAAACGAAGGCTGGAAATCGCTTCCGGCCAACGCTGCTGCAGCCAAGAAGCATGCCGAGCCCAACGGCTATGTTTACTTCGTCTCGCAGTACAAAGACGTTTGTATGGAGGATTTCAGGGCCGTACACAAACGTTCTCCTTCGTTGGCCGAAATACACCGCAACATGCCGCATTACTGGCACATGCATCAAGCCGATACGCCACGCATGTGGGCGTATTGGCAGGACGAGTTCGACAGGGCACTGCTGGATTATCGTGAGGACGAACAGGAATGGTACGCCTATCATCAGGACCCGAAGGCATGGGAACGGGATGTCATGTACGGCCGTCCACCACCACCACCCCGGAGAGTAGGAAGGTCTTGGGAGCCAAAGGAGGTGGAGCAGAGGATCAGAGAACTCGAGGATCAGATGGCCGAGGAGTGCAAGAGTGAATGTGCGGGCCACGGGTACTGCGAGGATCCGGTCGAGTGCGAAAAGAAGGCGAAGACCAGTGCTCTACCAAATCCACTTGACCCGCGCACAGCTAACGAGAAGTACGACTCGCGAATGCTCTTCACGTCTGAGGCTGGCACGAAAATCTTAGAGAGCGGCAAAGCCGAGTTGATGAAACGGTTAGAAGGCTACGCTGATGCGGGCGCCAGCGTCGCGCAGAGGAGGATCAGCACTACACGATCAGCTCCGCTACCTGTCACTGGTGGCCATGTCGCTCAGGCGGCCAACACGAATGGTGTACACAGGAGTAGATCCAGTAGCTACGCTGTCGAAGATGCTTTCGCCGAAGAGTCGCTCGATGAAGACGAGGAGGAAGAGGAAGAAAGTGAAGAAGAGGGCGAGGAGGAAGATGAGGAAGAGGACTACCCAGGATCTACTGAGGATGGCCGCGGCTTGCTCACGGACGTTCCACTTATCCTGGGACCATCGGAGATCGAGGTGCTGCCTATGCTCATCATGTCTGGCCATGTCATCGCACCCGCGACCGAGGAGCCGGACCGTAGGAATAACTACAAGAACATTGACCCGACTAAGGAGGATGCGTTTGAAGAAGCACTGCCTGAAAATGTGCTCGAGAATGGTGCAAAACTTCGCACGCACCTGTTGTTGTCGCAGACTCCCGGACGTAATCTGTTACGCGAGCTGCTCATCTTCGTTGCAGCCTGGGATTTGCGGGAGGAAGAGCTGTATTTCAAGTTCATGGTCCGGATTCTTGAAGCTATCCTCCGGCATGGCCTGATGCCGTATGCATACCACGCGTTCCGCGATCGCTCTCGAAGCAAAGATATAATATCTCCTGCACAAGCAGTGATCATGAAACTGCTTACTTGCATCTTCCGCCAACGCAACGAGAACATCCGGAAACATCTTCGCGGCGAACTGCTGGAAGGCGAGATTCTGAGTGACACATATTTGCATACAGTCAAGGGCTACAACGTCGTCCGCCCGACTCACAGCGAGAAGGCGGAGATTGATTGGCTGAGAAAGCGGCACCGCATAGCTGTTGAAGAGAAGAAGCGGCTTGGTCTACTACCTACAGCTGTGGACTTGCGACTACTCAACTTCGTTTTCACAGAGTTCAGACAGCACATCATACCACAGACCTGCGCTCTGATCTTCTTGCAGGGCCAGATACACAGAGGCAGGGCCAGCCCAGACGACTTCCCGCTCAACTTGTGGGACATGGAGCGAATGTACGAAGGGGTCTATCAGTTCCTTGAGTTCTTTGCCGTGTTGTCAGAGGAGCAGGGTCGTGTACCCATCTGCGATGAAGGGCTGGAGAGAGAAATTTATGGTGAGATCATTTGGGGCGCGAAGGAGGAAGAGGAGTCTATGGGTGGCCTTACTGGCACTTGGAAGAACATCCTGGCTGGGTGGGAAATGGCTAGCGAGCTGGTCACTCTGTTGAGGGAGCTCGAAGGTGGTATCCCGAAGGTTGGCGCGACCATCCCACAGCCGAAGGCCCCGGCAGCACAGCCGATGTCTGCAAGCTTCGATGGCAAGACGGCGTCAACTCCGCCGCCGCCGCCGCCGCCAAAGCCACAACGGAGTATGAGCGCTGATGCGGCGATGAACATGGCTCAGCCGAGACCGGCATCTGCACCGACCCCTGTAGCCATAGAGCGACCGTTCGATGTCGAAGAAGATGCCGATGCTGATGCCGAAGACTTGGTGTCGCCGCACACTATCCCATCTTCTCTCACGCCAGGCGGCCAAGCACAACAACTCTACGAAGCAGAGCACCCGCTCGCCTACCCCGAAGACCCTCTCAACAGCCTCGCTCCCAACGCCCTCGTAGCCCACCACGCCGACCTGCAAAACCCACACGACCAGGACGAGCCTTCCGACTTCGAATGGCGCAACTTAAAGAAACTCACCGTCCTTGTCCTCTCGTCTCTCATCTGGAAGAACAAACTCGTCCAAGATCAAGTCCGCAAGTCCGGCGGCCTCGAGGCGCTGGTCGGCTGCTGCAGACATGATGAGAACAACCCTTATATCCGCGAACACGCTGTCATGTGTCTCCGCTTTGCGGTCGAGAATTGCGAGGAGAACGCTCAGATCCTTGTCAAGCTGGCTGAAGAGCGTGGCCAGCTGAATGGTCGGCTCGGGGCGAGGATTGGGGAGAAGGGGATGAAGAGGATGGTTACGGATGGAATTCCGAAGGAGGTGCTTGACGCCAACGGCTACGAGACTTTTGTCGACACAAAAGGTCAAACGGGTTTGCGACGCAAAGACGGCGTTGCGGGTTCTTCACATACTTCGGCACCGCCTCCACCACCTCCGCCACCCCCTCCGGCGTCTGCGGCGAGCTACAAGGCCAGCTCAAAGAACATGCGCGAATGGGTCGCCCGAAGCCAACTCGAACTCGACGAACTCCTGCCCAGCTTATCAGCCGCCACACAAAGCTACATCCAATCCCTCCCCACCTCCTCACCCGGCACTTCAATCTCTGTGAGCGGGATAAGTGGCGGTCAAGTGACGCTCGGGGCGAAGGTCACGCTCGACCGGAGCTCGCTTGCGAGTAGCGCGGGCGGAAGCGCGGCAGGCAGCGCGGCGGACAAGGGGCTGGACCTGCTACGCACGGCTATGATGAATTTGCCACTGAATGACAGCGATAGCAAGGGGTGGCACCAGTTTCCGGACGCGCAGACGGCGCAGATGGCGGTGGAGGGGATTAAGGGGATGATTGGGCAGGAGGGGCTGGATTTGATTGCGGAGGAGGCGGCGCAGCAGGAGTTTGTTGAGGAGATGAAGAGGGCGGATCGGAGGGAGGCGGAGGAGGCCAGGAGGGTAGTGGAGGATGAAGAGGAGAGGAGGGGTGGTCAGGGAGCAGAGGGGAATGGGCAGGGATGATGGACTGCAGTGAAGCGATCGTTGCAGTCTGACATTCGATGCTAAAAGTTAGAGGCTGGACGGCATGTTCGCTCACGCGGAAGAGCTTCTGGCGAGTCCCAGCTGTCACCGACCAAGTCGGGGTGATTCGTGCCGGATAAAGGACCCGTGGTAATCGCAGCCCACACGAAACTCCCCTGCAGTGTACTGATCGACTCGCAGAACCTGGGTAGAGCTCAAGCAGGAAGGAGCCCGCTGTTGTGGGTGTATGAATAATTGCTGTGCTGTTGTTGGAGACCAGCGTGTTGGCATTGTATCCATTGTACCTAGATCGACGAGTCGTAGATATATCTTTGGCCCCAGTGGCATAACGTGAAGTCGAGATAAGACTCCAATGCCACAGCCAAGACCCCACCGCCCCGCCGTGGGGCAGTAACGTCCAAGGACCTCAATCCAAGAATTTCATAGTCGGTGTGTAAATGGTCAACACAAAGCCATTGACCCTCACCCTCCTCTCGATATCACTCTTGATCCTGGCTACCAGCTTCCTCCCCTCCATTCTCCCCCGTCTGCGCCTCTTGACCGCCCACTTCACCACCCGGAATCAGCACACCATGGCCTCCTCAGACTACAGCAAAGAACTGCACATCGCCCTCCTAGCAGTCCAGCGAGCAAGCATCCTAACCAAATCAGTCTTCCACTCCCACGCCAAAGGCACCCTCGACAAAGCCGACGCCTCTCCTGTGACAATTGGCGACTTCGGCGCTCAAGCCCTCATCATCTCTGCTCTGCAACACAATTTCCCCGACGACGAGATCGTGGCAGAAGAGGAGGCGAAGGATTTACGAGAGAAGTCGAAAGTGAAGCAAACGGTATGGGATCTTGTCCAAAAAGCCAAACTCGACGATGCGAGCGGGGAGAAGGAATTGGGTGGCGCGATTGAGTCGGCGGATAGTATGCTCGATATCATCGACAAGGGCGATAGCAAGGGCGGCAGCAAAGGACGGATATGGGCCATCGACCCCATTGACGGCACGAAAGGTTTCCTACGGGGTGGGCAATACGCTGTCTGCTTAGCATTGATGGTGGATGGGGACGTCAAAGTCGGTGTGCTGGGCTGCCCGAACCTCCCTGTGGACGATTCAGAGGCTTTGACAGAGAACATCGGCGCCGACGCCTCTGATGCCGAAGGCAAGGGCGTGCTATTCAGCGCTGTGCTCGGAAAGGGCGCTGCTAGCCGCTCGCTCGGTAGCGGTGCGTTGGCGAAGGAGAGTAAGATCGCCATGAAAGCCGTGACTAACATCTCGGATGCTACGTTCTGCGAGTCCGTGGAAGCGGGCCACTCTTCGCAAGGCGACGCCGCCAATATCGCGAAGAAATTGGGCATCACGAAGCCCTCCGTGCGAATGGACAGTCAGGCCAAGTACGGCAGTATCGCGCGTGGAGCGGGAGATCTGTACCTGCGACTGCCGGTGAAGAAGGACTATGTGGAGAAGATCTGGGATCATGCGGCGGGAGATTTGATTGTCAGGGAGGCTGGCGGGCAGGTGACGGACGTGGAGGGGAAGCGATTAGATTTCACCGTTGGACGGACGCTGCAGAATAACAAGGGTGTGATTGCTGCGCCGAAGGATGTGCACGGGAGGGTGATTGAGGTTGTGAGGGAGGTGTTGGGGAGTAAATAGACCGTATAGGCTTGATATGAGCATTATATAGTACCAAAACAAGGTATCTCAGCCTTGCACAACAAGCTTCTCGTCGTTTTCCGATCTTCTCATTACAACCTTCCAAGCCGGCATCTCCACGTCCCCCCTCTCGTGCCAGAACACCACCTCATTAATCGGCAAACCCGCATACCTCTGCCCATCAACCTCCGTGAAGCAAAAATCATCCCAAGCCCCTCTGTCTTTCCCATCTCGTTCGAAGAAAGGCGCTAGCCGGAATATCTCTCCCTCTTGCTTCTTCTCGTCCTTGAAGAGCAGCGTTGGAAAGAGCTGTAGCCGCCACGCACGGGTGGGGTTCCCGAACATCCCCGGGGCGACGTGATTGAGGATGTCCGTGGAATTGGAGATGAATGTATTGACGATCAGGCCGGTAGAAGGCGAGCTGGCCAGCTCGAGGGTGGAGTTAAGATGTTTGTCGAGCGCTGTGTAGGTGCCGTCGTAGACTTTCTCCACGTCCTGCCAGATGAACGCCTCGGCGGCGCGGACGAGGGAGGTGGTTACGAGATTCTGCACCTCATTTAGGATCTCTGGCGTGTCCTGGAACGCTACCAGCACTGTGACGCCGAGGCCGTACTCTGGTAGCACGCTGATCAAAGTCACGTATCCCGGGAGCCCACCGCCTTTCGTCGCGAACGTCACTGGTCGCCTGCTGTCCTCCAAGATTCTGTCCGTGCGGAAGATCTCCCAAGGCATGCCGTAGAACGACTCCGTGCTACCGCCCCACGAAGCTGGAAAGAGCCAATTGATCCCGGTGGCGATGGCGTTATAGTGCGTAAGCACGTAGCGTAGGAACTTGCTCATATCGGCGGAGGAAGAGTAAAGTCCGCCAGTAGGGTTCTGGACGCCCTCATCGATACCCCAGTAGTTAGGTCCAAGAGGTAGGACGGCGTGAGTATCGTCGGGCGTGGCGAAGGAGCTCAAAGTCATATTTAGCGGGTGGAGTATGGAGTCCTGGATATACGATTCGAAGGTCTGGTTCGTGGCGCGCGCGATAGCTAGTCCGATGAGTTCGTAGGCGATGTTACTGTACGTCGACTTCTGGTTCGGAGCGAAGGTCGGAACCGCTTTATTCAGCCAGCTTATCAGATCGGTCTCGTTGCATGGCGGATCGAAGTCAGCGTACTCATCGCAGCGGACGAGATTCTCCTTAGAAGCTGGCGGCAGGCCGATGGCTGTCGGGTCGGGGAGCTCGAGGAGGAGGTCGCTTTGCGCGAAGTCCCGCGGGATGCCAGAGAGTTGGCTCGCGAGGGCGCGGAGGGTGATGTCGTGCCATGGAATTGAGCCGGTGAGTTCGGGGATATAATGCTTGATCGGGGTTTCGAGGTTCAGGTTGCCGGCTTCGTGCTGGTAGAGGAGGCCGAGGACTGTGAAGGTTTTGGTGATGGAGGCGATACGGTAGAGGCTGTCGCCGTCGACCACTGAGGCGCCGGGGCGAGTTGAGTTTTGCTTTCGTGCTGTGTGGAAATGGGACCAGAGGGACTCGGACTGAGAGGTGATCTCTACGGATATAGATACGGCATCGTACTTCTTATTCGCTACTAGTCCGTCCAGTCCAGTCCCGATGGCAGAGAAGGCCGGTGCCAAGTCGTGCTTGCCATTGGGCCATGATGGGACTGGGAAGGCTGTAGATGGCTCGAAGCATGTTGAGACTGTAGAAGAGATGAGTTTAATGAGGAAGTACGCTATTGTCCAATAGTTTGACATGATCTTGAGAGAAACGGTATTAGGGAGCTCGATCAGAACATGAGGTAGTAATGATCTGATCGAGGAAGCTGAACTCTTATGGTATGAACAGTTGCCTGATCATGATAAGAGAGAACGAGGGTTCAGCTTGGAGATACAATCCTGATGCCTCTTCATCCGCCCCCACCTTCGGTGCTACAGGGGTCATGGAGATCGTATGGGATCTCCTCGTCTCTCAGCACTAAAGCGTGCTCATCCAGGTACCTTCATGTGTAGAGAGTATGACGGTCGAAAGGAGAGGTGATTATATAACGGTCTGAAGTGTGATGCATAAGTTGTACCCCCTAGTATGAGAATGGAGCGTTGAAGTGAGGTGAGGTGAGTGCGCTCGGGCCACATCCAAAACGCGCCGACTTCATCTGTCCTTTCTTCTCTTTGTCTGTCCTTACATGTAGTCTGCTTGACTTCCCCTTGAACCGCCTGGAAAATCAACGCATGCGATGTACGTTCGTGCTATATCACACTAAATGGCAACGCAGATACTCAAAAGCACGATGATTCATCCCATCAGCCCTCCATGGCGCATTTCTCTCTCCAGCCATCAATCTTCTGCCGCCACCGACCTTCGGCCACAAGACTGGCAGAATCGCATATCTGGACTGACGCAGCCTCCCATCCATCGCTCTCGACGTCGTCAATGCCATCAACAGGGCCTGCGCTCTCCACTGCAGTGTCTGAAGTCTCAGGGGCATCATCCTGGACCTCAGCATCCGGCACACCAGCGAGCCACTTCTCAACCGACCCCGGATTTGTCAACGACATCATGGCTTCGTCGTAGCTGACCCGGTAGCCATCGTTGACATCGTCCAAAAATCTGGAGTCGATGTCAGAACCCTCCAACTGCACCCCAGCTGCAATGGCGGCAGTCTTGGCCGCTTCCACCTTAGCTTCGGCCGTGGCGATGTCTTGAGTGTATGAGCGGGTCAAGTCGAAAAGCCTCCTGCCAAATGCGGTCGAAGTCTCAGCCCCCTCCCCAGCAGTCAGCTCCTTTTGCTGCCGCTGCTCAGCAAGCTGCTCGAATTCGATATACCGGTCTTCCAGTCTATCCTCCGCGGAGTAGAGGTACCTCTTGGCCCACCGGTAATTGCCTCTAAGCTCCTCCTCCGGGTCCGCTTTTGCCTCAGTCGCCAAGAGCAGCCTGCAAGGCCTTTCATCGTCGCTGCTACTGTCGGACGTCTCGCTAGAAGCGTCTTCATTCACCTTGATAACGCCACCGTCGACGAATACGTTCCTCAGAGCCGTGAAGAAGTCGTTGGTGTTCCTGCCAAGCTTGCCTTGCCTTTCTTTCACGGCCTGGTCAACGGCTTTTCTCTTCCTCTCCAGATTGTCTTGCTTGTGTTCCTGTACACGGAGCTCTTGCTGTAAGCCAAGAAGATCTTGTCTGCCTTCATCAGGTGGACAGTCTTCCAATGTGGAGATTTTCTTGCGGAGACGGTCCACTTCGAGGCTGACATTGTTGAATCGGCGATCCAGGTCGTCCAAGCGCTCATACGCTTGGTCGTTGGCTTTTCCCGTGGTTCGGTTCTGTTCCATCACCTGGAGAAGTTGGTCTCCGAGAGCGCCATCCGGTAGTATGGCAAGACATGCCTTATTCGCGCCGTCTGCTTGGATAAGCCGCGGGGGGCTCTCCGCAAACTCGAGGTCGGCGGTCGATATCCTGTCTTCTGCCACGCGAGTTTGCCTTTCGCCAGTGTCAACGACCTTTGGACGTTTCTTCTGCAACCGCCGTCGTGGTGCTTTGGCGACTGGTAAGGAGTGTTCGGGCGAGCAAACACTCGCTGATTGCTTTTCGCGCCGCACACAGTGTGGTCTGTCCCACCCCTTGATACACCCACTGTTCATCACCCTCTCCCAAAGCTTTTTCGTATTCGCGACCACTTCTCTGGCACTCTTCGTAGCCACGCCATGCTGACTCCTTCCCTCCTTGCGTCTTGACTTGAGATGGGCTCGGACCTTTGCGATCCCGGATTGATACATCTTTTACTTTTTCTGGCTCTTCCCTTGGTCTTGGCTTGAATAGATGAGTACGTCGGGCGGTATGGCGATCAAAAAGGTAAGTTGCGAATTTGGTTGAGGTCAATGCTGATTGTTTAGCAGGTTGCGCTCCATATCAAACAAGATGATGATGTATAGGTTTGCTCACGACACAGAATGAATTCACTGGATCAAAGGCATTGTGTTCGAACAATGGTGAATACTTCTTTGTACCTCGACCCTACGACGATTCTCTACCCACAACGCCTATATATTGAAGTCAAAATTCACCATCTGGCTATGTTTAGCGTGTACGAGACGACGATAATATTCACGCGACCGGATACAACGATGTCTACCTTCACGCACACGATACGTTGGCTGAATAGTGTGTCAATAAATCCCACAGATCTTTCTCTCATGATACGAACCCAAATCTACCTCTTGTACCGCGAGCACGAGGCCCAATTCCAGCAATATGCCGTCCCTTGTCAGCTTCAACTCCATGAAACGCTCTGAGCGTCCGACGATCTCACCCTGAGGACGACTGCTGGGACGGAAAGAAGCGCCACAACACACGGACAAGACCAAGACCTCTTTCAACGTCCTTGCCGATCCAGTAGACGACCAGAAAGCGGCTACCAACAAGTCGGATAGCTTGGGCCCAACTCAAGCTTCTCTCAGCCGATCTGAAGTTGGAGGGAAGGAAAATCTGCCACGCCTCAAGCCAAACACGAATGGCAAACTCCCCGAACTCCAGCCCATCCCCGAAGAACCAACCTCTGCTGAACCGAAGACTGACTTTGCGCTCCACGGACGAAACAAGCCTTTTCAGTCTCGTACCCGCGTGTCCTACCGCGATGACAATGCGTGGAGGGATCGGAACGAGGACTTCCAGAAGTTGAGACAAGAAGAGTCACGCAGAAAGGCACGCACGAACAACAGCAAGGGCACACGTCGGTACACCGTCATGCCAGGCCTGAAGACCCGTTCGGGGGAGCTACTCGTCGATCAAAAGCCTGGAACGATCATCAGACGTTACCATGTCAAGAATTACAGGGAGGGGTCGGCGGTCCCACACGGATGGCACCTATTCAAGAACAAGGAAGGAATGTCTCAATTAAGAAAATGGCGCTATCTTGTTATCGTGTCCATCACTGACGACAAGGTATCTGAGCGCGCCATTTTCACCAACAACGACACGGGCCTGGCCGGAAAACCACGCCATCTGCACCAGAACTACTTCAGCCTGCGTCCGATGAACGCCGACCCTGCTACGTTCCACAATCAGGTCGATGGGCACGAAGTACTCTCGGTCGACTTCATGAAGCAAAAGGACATGCCGGAGATGCTGCGGACCACCATGGTGGTCAACTGGAAGGAGGAATTCGATCGCCCTATCGAGGACGACGATCTCTATGTCATTGGTACGATGTCGGCGGAGTCGTTCAAGGTTCTGCTGGCCAAGATCAAGAAGGGCGTGTAGACGGCGGATGTGGTAGCGACGATCAAGGCCAAGGCGCAATGGGAGTGTTCCTGTATCTGGGAGCGATGTGAACAAGGGCGAAATGCATCTTTCCAAATGTGTGCAAGCGTACACGCAAGGTGAGAAGATTGGATTTCGACTGAGATGGAGATTAGTATGTATTGACTTTGCTTGGATTCTGATTGCTTAAGACATTGGCTCGAGGAGTTTAGGCAATGTCACACCGCACGCACGCATCGTTGATATCGCTCATAGGTAGCTCGCAGTATCGACATTTCTGTGACTTGAAATCTTTGGTTCTCATATCGTGCGAACACTCCATGCGCCATCTGCTGGGAAGAAGTTAACATCTTGCTAGTTGTCAAAGGTAGGCTGTCGTATCCAACCCTCTTCTCTCTGCCATGCTTTGATGATAGCATCCGCCTCCCTCCATCCACTGATCAGCGCTCCATGCACAGTCGCGAAATGATTTCTGCTCGTGTGCTCCCCTGCAAACGACAACGTCCCACCTCCCTTGATGTCAAGAGCCTTCTGAAACTCCTCCCGATGCCGCGTCTCGCTGACTCCAGTTATCATATGCGAGTAGCTGCCCTTCGAGAACCGATCGTCTCCCCATCTTGTTACATGCACGCCAGTTGGCTTCGGGGGCTCACGACCGAACCACGCGGTGAGATTGTCGTGGAGAAGTGCTTGGGCTTTTAAATCAGACATGCTTTCTATCTGCCGAGCATTGGCGCAGGACACGAAGCAAGACAGGACCGGGAAGCCGGTCAGAGGGTGTAGATTGATCAGCATGAGGGTGCGCAGTCCGGGCTCGGAAGTGCCGTCTCGGTGAACTGCTACACCCGGGAGGTCATGCGAGAAGCCAACGAGCATGTCCGGCTCTCGTTCTCCATCTTCGCTTGAGTCTTTAGATGGTGATGTCGAGTCGATGGGCTTTTTAACCAAGCCGTTCCGTAAGATGGAAGAGTATGGCTCCTGGGCCCACCATGGGCTGTCGTAAACCATGAAGATCTTGTCAAGCGTCCCGAACCCCAAAGACTCAATGCTCTCTCGCTTGTCCTTCGGCAGTGGAGGTTGGAATATGTTCATATGTCGCTCCTTCAACACTCCCAGAGGAAGCGTGCAGACAACGTTCTTTGCCGTCCAGGTTTCCAGCGTGCTGCCATCCTCGACCTTGACTGTAGCCGGACTTCTACTCCAGTCGATCGAGACGACTTCCGCCTCACACTTCACCAGCTTAGAGTTAAGGATATCCTTTGCCAGATTCTCAAGTACTGCGAGATAGCCATCTTGAACGAATACTTGGTCACCGTCAAAATCGTCAATAGCATACTCCAACAGACCTATACCAGATGCATCTGCCGAGCCCTCAGCTGATTGCGCAGCGAGTGGTGCTGCCTCCATGCCTTCGACGAACTGTGGCATTGCTCGGAGAGCTCCATGATACGACTTGGGGATCTCGTCGAAAGCGTCTCGGAAAGTGTCAGATGTAGCGATTGTCTTCAGCATGGTCGTTGACTTGGCCTTGTCAGCTGGAGTGCTGTTCGCGGTCTCGTGCAGAGTGTCGAAAAGTGCCCACATCGTTCCTGTCAAAGGACCGGCAATCTCAGGTGGGACGACCAGGTCACTATTGTTCGATGGCTCCAGTTTGTTTCCACCGCCTTCCGTAGCAGAGGATACGATTTCCCACCCGTCCTCTGCTCTCTCCTCGGATTTTGAAGGCGGAGGCTTGAATGTTACAGTCCCATTCAGCTCTCGTACCCTTTTCTTCGGCAGGATATCCATCAGCGGATTCGGCTGCTCCTTTGTACCTATTCCATGAATCCAGTTCGCTCCAGTGTCCAGACGGCAGCCATTGACCTCTACTGTGCCAACACGTCCTCCGATGCGAGGACGGGCTTCGAGAACAAGTATAGAACGGTCAGATTCTGTGTGAGCCGACTCTCGCAGAAGTCGTGAAGCACAGGCAAGGCCAGAGACTCCAGCGCCAATGACGATGGTGTCGTAGAGAGGAGGTGTGTTTGAGGTGGTAGTCCAAGTCATGATGGAACGGAGCGCCGTGCTACGCATTACATCGCGAGTCGCCGTCGAGGGTCACCTGCCGCAAGACGTGCAATATCCTTTCTATGCGAATCCTCCTGTCACAATATAGGTCGAACATGATATACATCTACCTTACATCTAATAAGTGCGTCGGACATGATGACGACGGTGACACCGGAGTTAACGCAAGCCAATTCGGAGCTGGATGGTGGTGCTTTCTTCCCGCCCCTTTGCTTCAACAGCTTCTCATCATCACAATCACAACCTCGACCCATTGGTGAATGATGACTCGTATCCCCGTCAAGTGATACCGCGGGACTAGTAGTCTGTCTGACTTACTGGGGCTGAACCAGACAGACGAAGTACTGCTGCGAGAAAGCCGATGCAGCGGCGTTCGCTCCGATTTGGGCCAGTACAGAAAATATATACTGGAGAGGGTATCATACGGACGTACATGTACCTTTTGGCAAGTCCAACTGAGTTAGGACATCATGGGAGCAGCAAAAGAATTTGACCCAAGCCAGCTGGCTTATGTACCGCCAACCATGACCGTGAAGAAGACATTCGACACTCCTTTGGTCGATGCAACTCCTGAGAACATGAAAGGGTATGGACATATCGTTGATTCGCCCGAAGACTGCAAAATAGAGATAGCGCGATGGCCAGCTCAAGGCTGGTGTAATGTCGACGAAAACTCAGGAGATCAAGGTCAGTAAGGACCAAGTTCCTGGTTTCAATCTATTGCTCATAGTGGATTGCAAAGGTGGTACCACAGAAGGCATCTTCGAATTCTGGTGAAAAGGCGACACGCTTTACGCTTGTAACAACGCTGTTGGGGACAACTACCTCTTTGCCTGGAGTCAGTTCCCGGATGAAGCGGCGACATCAGGTCCCGCTCAACCACGAGAAAGAGCGTTGATCTGGAGATGTAACTATCATCCGGATGGGGTGAGCACCAAAAGTCATATTCATGTCTGAGACATTTGCTGAATCCTTTGAATTCTGTGTCTAGGGCCAAATGTTCTGCCCGATGAATAACGAGAGCTTCATCGTACCGCTTGCTTTGCCAGGCGACAATGTCAGGCCCGAGGACTTTACCGCCTTTCGATGTAGTGGTGGTAAAGGCCTCTACATCCATCCCAACATTTGGCATGGCCCTGTCTTACCACTTGACGACGAAGGCCAACTACTTGACAGACAAGGAAGAGTGCATGCAAGAGTGTCGGTAAATCTCGTCGAAGAATTCGGAGCTTACCTGTCCGTACCACTTGTTTAAAAAAGCTCGACGAAAGCTACGAGATGAGTAGACACAAACAAACATGTCTGATGAGCTTGAGAGCTAGCTGCGAATGCAGTGACTTGGCCACCCCTGCGCTAGTTGACACTCGCACTCCAATGTGAGACGTCGAAAGTCGACGTGCTGCCTGTGAACGGTTCTGTGCCGAACTGCAGATCTGGAAGGAGAGTCAGTGAACAGCACGTTGAGATGTTGTATAGCAGACATGACCTACTGATCAAGTATTGAGTGCTGGCAGGGAAGCCATGGCTGCTGATCAGATAGTCGAAGAAATCCATGACGTCGCCACTCCAGGAGTTGATCGAGCCGGAAGCCACGAAGCTGTACGTCTGCTGAGGAGACCCGCCATACCACACCGCCCACGATTGCCCTCCAATCGTTGCCGTGGCAATCTGGGAGCCGATCGGCTGGATCGTGCCGTATTTCGCCAACCAAATCATCAGCTCATAGTCGCCGGACTACATCTTGTCAGTAAACTGCCTAATCCCAAGTCAGAGGGTGATGCTAAGCTTACGTAGGTGACATGGTTGATATCGGCGGCCGTGAAGAGATCGTACGACACATCAGCGTTGATGTTCGTGTTGCTGTAGGTCCAATCGACGGACGACTGGATGCTGTTGACCTGGCTGACGAGTTTCTTGTCGAACAGGTATTGCGAGTTGGCGTAGCTCTTGACCTGGTTGTCGCCACCGCTCCATTGCCAGGTGGTACTCCAAGCGACACCAGAGCCCGAAGCATCATTGACGGCGGTGCACTGAGAGCCAGAGCCGGAACCTTCGCCCCAGAGATTGTTGTTGACTACATAGGCGCCGCTCGTGTAGGTGCCATACTGTTCGCAAAAGGTGGTCTGAGCGAGAGCCACCGAGGCCGACGCTGCGAGAAGTGCTATGGTATACATACTGTCTGACGGTGGAGTACTTCTGTGCTTGTGGGTACCAAGAGTCTCAAGCTTCTTTGCCAACAAGGAGAGGATACTTATACCACCTCAGAACAATGTTTGGAGTGGAGGCACGGACCGCCACTCCTGCATGGTGTCTTTTAAATTGCACGACGCACAGTCACCTGTCCACCCTTCGACGACTACCGACAGCACCAGACAAGGTAACAGACAGTCCTTAATTACCCTGCTTCGGCGGTTCAAAGCAGACTCCGTGGAACAATGAGTACTAAATATATTGAGGTTCGCCGATCCCCACAACAAGTGCTACATATCGCTTAGCAACATCGTCAAGTCGAAACGTTGACACAACCAAATTGTTCCGAACGTCACGAGGGTTTTCTAGCGAGGTCTGGTCGTCAGGCGTGGCACCCGTCTCATCCGACTGAACGAACGACTGCCACGAAGACACGTCCAACAGAGAATTGAAAGCAACAGCTAAATTGGAGTGTAACCTCTTTTGGCGAAGAGACCGATGCTACGAATGTATCTGCTGAAACGTGGAAGCTGGCTGAAACAAATAACCGGTCGATCACTACCAAGTCGAGTTGACGGCACATCACCCGACAATAACGCTATACAGTTCATGTACGGCCAGGAAAGAGTATAGCCTTCACTCCATGTTTGTTCCGTTCACAATTGTTCCAACGCCCATACTCCACCCAACACATCAGCAGACTTCCACCCTACAAGCCGTCCTCATCCCAGCACATCGACCTCACTTCCGACAAAGTCCTTTCGGTATGGACGTGGTACATTTGTTCTTCTTGAACACGTTACCAGAACCCGTGCTATTGCTCCAGAGATCGAGATCGTTGTCCAACAGTGTGTTGCCAATGACTTTGTTGCCTTTAGAGACGATGGTCACGCCTGGGTTGGCAAGACATGCCAGAGATGTCTCCGTACATGGCTCGTCCGTGACCCATATCCCTGCAGCTGGGCCGTCGTTGTGTGCCCCCTCGACGATGTTGCCGAGAACCAGAGCATTCGTTGAGCCAGCCAGCGAAACTCCAAAAGACCCAAGAACGTCGCAGGCGTTGTAGGATGGGCCGAAGTGGTTGTTCTCGAGCCTGATGCCATCAACGTACGGGTCGGCGTATGCACCACGGCATGTATAGCTGACACTATTGTCGTGAAGCTCTGCACCATCAGTCTGGATGCATAGGCCGATAACGTAGAACGTGATGTCGTTGTCCGTCACGTACGCCCCTTCGAAGTTGTCCATACACATGGCAATGATGCCAGGGGCTGCTGGGTCCGACGAGGTGATAGTGTTGCCCTCCATACTCGTATAGCGAGACCCTGAAGTCAGAAATCCATAGTTGGGTCCATCGATGAGTGTGTTCTGCGAGATGCGAGTATGCTCTGCACCAAGTACTAAAATGTTTGCACCCGCGAAACCTTGGACCTGGAAGCCGGATACAGACACTCCCTTCACCCTGCGTCCAACGGAGAGGACTTTGCGATGCTCCGTTACGAAAGGCGCCGTCTCAAGACCTGAGCCAGCAATGCATATTCCAGCTTGGGTACCACGGCCGAAGACGCCTGAGCATGCATTGCGAGTAAAGGTATCAGGTGCGGTAAGTATGGCTCCTTCTTGTCCGCGAAGGCTGATGCCGTCTTTCTTGATCTACAGCTGCTCGGTATAGGTCCCAGGGGCGACAACGATCTCGCTGCCGACGGGAGCAGCATCGATCGCTTTCTGAATCTTCTGGCCTGCTTTGACCTGGAAAGTATGACGATGTCCGCCGTATCGATCTTCACTTGGAGCACACAATACTGTCGTCACCAGTGTGAGCAAAACAATCGACCAGATTTGTGCCATGACTGCTTGTTAACGGGACAAACCTCCAACTCGATCGAATAAAGCTGTCGAAGGGCAGACGAAGGTGGCGGCTAGTCCTTCAATATATGGCTTGCTCTTATGGCTATTGAATCGTTCTGCACGCCACCAGAACAGTCAAGCGGCGTCGCGACGTGGCTGGTCGACTCGTTCACCTGAGCATCATGCCATTGCTTGAAGCTGCCCAACCGCCTGATAGCTGGAGCGATGTTCCGATAGACCGATCCTTGTGCATACCGCAACATGGATCAGATAGAAGGGTGCTTCAGCACAGTTAGTGCTCTGGAAGTGAACGGTAATGCTTCGAGCGACATTCTCCAGAATTTTGAGCCGATGAGGAGGATCGAATTTGGAGTATCAGCGGCAACATATGTGCTACCGTTGCTGCAAGACAGCACACCCAGGACGAGGTCGCGACTGGGCCAAATCTAAGATGGCTTGGTGGTGCCACGAGCTCTACCTAACCATCAGGAGACATCAGCTGACCAGACGGCATGTTATGTAATAGGTACTTCTGGCTTGTACTCGACGACCGCTTTTCGCTGGCTGCAGTGGAAAGGTCTCGAGATATCCTGAGAAACGACGTTGCAGTATCAGGCGAGTGTATTGGCTGCTAGGATGTCCGACCTCTCGTCAGCCCTCATCAACCTACCTGATCACCCTTAGGTTTCCCAAGGAGCACATCCACAACACTGATGAGTCCACTCATACCGCATTCACCCACTACGTAAGGCCTCCGGAAGTGAGTAATGGCCAGGTGGAACCGCTTGCGGCGAGAAGTTTCATTCTCATGAATAGAGATTGCCTGACTGACCATTCCCAGTGGTGGTGAGGCTCTACACCTCAAACACACTCTTGTTGGCTTTCACCCATTCCTCGATGCTAGTCGCTTTCTTCCCGGAGTACAGCTCAATATTCTTGACGCCAGTCTTGTACAGCTCTCGCTCCTCTCCCTTCTCCCCCAACTCCTGATCTGCGTCTGGGCCACTACTAAGGAGGTCGTTGATGTACTTCGCGATTGGTGGCGGAGTGCCATGGGCAATCGACTGCTGCAAGCCTTCCTCGGCGCTGATTTCGGTGGTCTTCACGTCTTTGCCCAAAGCTTTGCCTACGGCCTTGATCGTCTCGCCCATCGACTTGATCTGCGGCCCATAGACATAGACCTTGCGCTGTCCATCCTTCGACTGTCCAGCCGCCAGAATTGATCCGCTCACACGACCCATGTCTGTCGGCGTGGTGCTGTCCATCTTCATATTGCTACCGAACATCTTGACCTCGCCATCGTTGATACCTTGCTTGTATTGGACCAAGTTGGTGATGAAGCGGCCGGGGCGCACAGCGACGTAGTTCTCCTCTCCATAGACGGCATCCAGGCTGAGCTCGGCCTGGGCATGGAACCAGGAAATGATCTCCTTCTGTGGGATGTCGCTCTTCTCGATCTGGATGGTGGAGCTGCTGAGGAAGACAACAAACTCGATACCAGAGTCTTTGAGCGACTGGAAAGTCGCTTTCATGTGGTCGGATGTGCCAAAAGCAATATACATGAATGCCCGAGTTGCTCCTGTGGACTTGATCGCCTCCGCGACGGTATCCGGTTTGGTCACGTCGGCTGTGACTCGCTGGTAACCGCCCTTCGATTCTTCTTCTTCACTGAGGCCAGGGATCTTCTTCTTCGTGTCTCTCATTGCCAGGACCACTTTCGCTCCATTCTCTTGAGCAGTGCGTGCCGCCACAGAGCCGATGTTGCCGGTAGGGCCGAATACGATTACGGTCGCCATGTTGATCTTTGAAAATTTGCTGAATATTGTAAGGTATCTGTCTTGCTCAAATCCATTCCACTCCCTGATGTCATCGAGTCTGTTTTATGCCTTTTCAATTCGGGGTGTTGCTGCAGGAGGAGTCGGGCTTAGCTTACAGCCGACGGCAGGCGGTGCAAATGCCTCCGTCTCCTGCCACTACGTCCAACCAACCTCATTCTCGTACCATACTTCTGTGGGGTCCGAAACCCCAGGTAAACTCGCACTCGCACTCCTAGCATGTAAGCTCGGAAAGGGTATCGCTGATCACCGCTAATGAACGATCTGGCCAAACCTTCATATTGTTCAGTCGATACTATCGCTCTCCTCAAAAGACAATCGGAATCACAATCGGAATCCCACCACCTTGGATTTCGAACGATATCCTGTATAGACGTTGATCACTGACAAGTGCTGTGCGCACGGCCTAGCTCAGCATGAAGACCTCGAAAGACTGCTGTACCATTGCGGCCAAATGCAGCTACCCATCCCGAACGACGTGGTTGTGATGAAGCTGCCCTACAGGCAACTTTAACTGTACGGACGGAGGCACGTACAGCTACAAGTCCATCCGTAGTTCATGCCCAGCCGTCGCGATCGCGTCCACGCCTCGAACGAGTATACCTCGCGCTCGGAGCGGGCCTTCGATGCAGGATGGGGCTGCTATGCTAGACCACAATACAACAAGTTGTGTGCTCCAGAGAGTTGCAGATTTGGGCGCCTGGAAACCGTAACTTAATCAGGGTGTGGCAATCGATCATCCCAACCGTGCATTCAAGTAACACTATGTGCAACTGAAAACTTGCCGATATGCACGAGGATGGCCAAATATCGCTGATAAGCTGTAAAGGTTGTTGTCTGGGCGATCTGGGCGTGTCCGCGTGCTCGGCCGTTGCGCTGCTATACTGGAGTTGCTTCGAATGCTCTCTCGAGCTCACGAGCAGTCCGTGTCAACTTCACCAATCTATTACCAAATATCACCGTACTGGGATCGAGAGTCAGTCAGGTTTCCAGCGCAGCTGGTGCTGCTCCATCGATTGGTGTGTTCTGCTTCTCGATTTCTGAACAGTCTCTGACTTCGTCGTTTCTCGAACTCAGAGACCGATCACGTAGTAGATAGTCCCTCCACCGTCCTCGTTCTTGGCTGTTCTCCCCAGCTCTCCGCTCTTGCCATCATCGAGTACTTTGGGTAGTCGCTTGAAAGCACAAGACTCGTAGAACTTTGCAGCACCATGATTCGCCGCAGCCATTCCCAGGAAAAGACCAGTGCATCCTTGGGCCTTGACAGCAGATGTGAACGCAGAGATGAGATGCTTTCCGAGACCTTGCCTTTGATGGGAAGGCAGTAAGTCGATATGGAGATGGCCTAGATTCTGCAGGTCATCTGGGTAGTCTCCTAGTACCAGCTTCCGCGGATTGCTGCGAATAGAGATTCCAAGACTGTTGGTACGATAAGCAATATCGAGTGACGCTTCGTCGCCTCGACCTGGTCCAGGAGGCAGATGTTCAAGCTCTGGAAGGATATAGGGAACATATTCTTCTTGCCATCGCTCACAAAAGGCACCAGAGTTGGGCGCGCCGATAATGTATCCGACAGCCTCGCCTTTGCCGTCGTCAACCACGAAGCAAGACTCGGGGCTGAGCAATAGGTAAGGCCGGCACCAGATATAATAGCCCAATGTCCATATTGGCTCGATTTTCAAGGACTCATCACACGTCTCGCGGAACACTCGGATCACTGCCTGCAGGTCGTGCTCGGGGTTGTACTTGCGGATGAAAGCTGTCCGCTGTACAGGTAAGGTCATGTTGCGCCTCCTTTAAGATAAGCTAAAAGGGAAAGGAAGGAAAGCGTTATTGAAAGTGAAGATGAGTATTCGTGTTGTTGAGACAATAAGGCACCTAGCATCGATGTCTGTGCTGCGACTTGGCGGGTGGTCAGGCCCCGATTACTATACCTTCCGTCTTCTCTTTCTATCATCACTATACTGCTTCATCTACTGCGATAGCAGTATGAGCATCTCAAGCGGGGCAACAGGCGCAATGCTATTGGGATGCCTGTTGTGAGCGCGTCGAAAGGAGCACTTGCTGGAGAAAGGTAAGGTACAGTCTGGTATGACCTCACCTTGGACCTCGTCTTGAACCTAGAGCTCGACACGCCTATATCGGCTGTCCTTCTCCGTGGCTCTATAGGTCTGTATATCTCTCTTGATCTCCTTCTACCTCATTCTTCGCACTACCACGAAAGACAATGGCTACTCAAGAAGCAAAAGCATGGACATATATTGAAGGATACCCAGCAACCCTCAAGCTGAGCACTATCAATCCACCCACAACTGCCTCGTTCCAAGATGTGGTAGATGGTACGCCGCATATACTTGTGCAGGTTCACGCATGCGCTCTGAACCCCGTAGACATTCAGATGGCCAACCTGGTAATCAGCCGACGTCCTCTTCTACGACCTCGAGACACCTGCTGACGAGGTTCCTGTCGAATGATAGCCATCTTGGAGCATGCCGTGGAATCCGCTGAACGGGGTGGAGAAGGGAATGGTCTGCGATTTTTCGGGCGTGGCTCTCTGCTCAAGCGCTGGCTTCCAGGCTGGCGACGAGATCTTCGGCCTCACACTGCAACCGTTCATACCAAACGGCGGAGCACTGGGCGAGATCGCGGACATACCGATGGATAAGTGCGTCGCGGTCAAGAAGCCGGCAGAATGGAGCCATGAGAAAGCGAGCGCCATCAGTCTTGTTTGGTTGACTGCAAAAGCCTGCATTGAGACTGTCGAGCCGTACGTGGACGCGAGCACAAACAAGCGAGTAGCGATTCTGGGAGGCAGCAGTGCCACGGGCATATACAGCATCATACTCGCGAAGTGCAAAGGCTGGACTGTGGTTTCGACTTCGTCGAGTCGAAACAAGGACTTCATCGTCAACGACCTAAAAGCCGACAAGCATATCGACTACACCACTCAAGACGTGCGGACAGCTTTGCTGGACTTCGCTCCAGATGCTGTGATCGATTGTGTGGGCGGGACGGAAGCCATTGGACTACCTTATTCGCGACGCTTCACTACCATTGTAGGAGATAAGACGGGCCGAACGTCAATGGCCGAGCCGTACACCTACTACGACTATCTCGCGCCTCACCGAGCAGTAGCACAATGGTTACGGTGGGGCAAGGGCGCCCTCGGTCTGGGTGAAAGCTACGATGTGGTGATTCTTGGGATGAAAGCGGAGTGGCTCGAAGAAGCTAAGCAGACGTTGGGCGAGAAGGATATCTATGTCGACAGTATGTTTGAGTTCGAGAAGGCCGACGAAGCTTTCGAACGACTGAACACAGGCAGGGCGCGAGGCAAGGTGGTGATCAAGGTCTCTAAGTAAACGAATCGGGTCAAGCATGTCTGCTGGTCAAGTCCAGAACGTCGAACGCTGATTGCCACTTGGCTGTGTAGTATCACAGTAATTCGAGGCTTTGTGAGATCTATCAGATTTCGTCCAGCGAGTATTCCATCTCGACTCGTGCACAGCCAGAGGATGTGTTTTCTTCTCCGCAACACTCGACGAATTCGTCTTCCGAGATGATGCATTGGGTTTCACGGCGCCGATCAATTTCCTTCGACGATGATCTTCGCGATGGTGGCTGACGACGCCACGCAGGATCTGTGGTGACGTACGTAGAACCGAGCACTTGGGCAAAGTCACTCAATCTTCCCCTCTTGATTGTATTCTTATCACGACGGGTAACGAGTCTGGGTATCAAAGAGGTTCAGATATAGTACCTCGACTTATATCGTTCCAATATTGGCGCATATACAACAACGTATGCAACGCATCAAGTGATGAATTCGACGGACACGAAACAGAAACGAAGAATGTCTCTCGGAAAGCTGCTGGGAACATCGCGGCGCGACAAGGACTCGCAGCATAGCTCGCAACCCTCCAACGTCAGCAATATCGCCGACTCCGCGTATGCCAGCAGCGAAAACGAGCCGAAGAACTTAACATCAGAGACCGTTCCAGTAAGGAACGATGGCGCCATTGCCGGAGTATCGGAGGACAGGCGACTCAATTATAACACAAGAACCGGCGATGTAACAGACGAAGACACCGGCGAAGTCGTTTCGACAGTCACCACCACTACAACCACAACTACCACCACTACGACAGTAACAGGCAAAGATGGCAAGAAGGAGACGAAAGTACAGACAATACCCACTGGCACTCAGTCCGTGATCCAGGAAATGCCCGCCGATTCTCAGCCGGTGCAAGCATCGAGTAGTCTATTGGGTCCGAGCGACAACAACACTGTTACTTCATCTGAAGCTTCGCACACACCGCCACCAGTACCGAATTATGTGCCCGACGTCCCGCGCAGGAGTCCAAATCGCCAGTTTGCAGACCTGCACTACAATCGATCGAGGGAGAATTTCGAGAACCCTGTGTCGCCTGTCGATGCGCAAAAACACAACTTCAGCTATCCGAGTCGTGGGAATTTGAGGGAGGAGGAGCAGCATCGTCCTGTATCTACGATTGAGAATTTGAAGAATGCGGCTATTGGCTTGCACGTAAGCATAGTCCTCATCTACTCCTGACAGCGCTCCAGCTAACATATATCAACAGGGCGTTGGCGAAACCCTCCGCGGCACCCTCAACAACGGCATCGACAGCCGCTACGGCAGCCGCAACGCCGAAAAGCAAGCCGCGATCAACGCACAAAACGCCTCCGTCCTAGAACGCGGCCAGCGCGAAATGGCTGGACTCCGCCACTCGCGCGGCTTATCTGCGACTGTTGCGCCGGACCACGATCCCGTGCCGTATAACCCTTCGGGAACGTATCAGCCTACAGGTTCGTACCAGCACAACTCGCCGAACGACTACCCACCTCCGCCGCAGCAAAGCAATATCACTGCGCTGCCGACGATGAGAGATGAAGGTGGTTCGATGGGGTGGAATCAGCAGCAATCACATCCGGTGGAGTCGGAGCCAGTTTACCCGCCGCCGGCGACGGAGAACGCGGATGGCAAGAGTTATGAGACGGGGCCGAATTATGGGTATGAGACGCCGGCGGCGTCGTCCTCGATGGGAGGGCGGATGAGGAAGCTGATGAAGAGGAGACCGGTGGGGTCGTAGTCTGATTCAAGCGACCATGGATTCGCTAAGCTCGCGGCTGTAATGAGAGGCGTACGGAGTCGGATCGAGAACGCCAGGCACAATGACATTGTATGCGGCACGACATTGGTTTGTACACCGATTGTACACCGTAGGCGTTTGGATTAGATACCCTTCCCGAGGACCGAGAATAGCTCATATATGTAGCAGAATCTCGGTCTGTATTCGACCATTTCCAAGCGACCACGAGTCTGTGTTGGTGCCTTGCAGCGTTCAGCAAGTGTTGAAATTATGTATTCCATGGTAGTGAATCGTCTGTATGAAGTTCGAATAGAAGTCATATACCAGCGCCAAGAAAGGCTGCCGCCTTCCGAAGTAGCTCTTTCTCTTTCCGGCGACCTGCGCTGCACCACTTCGCTTAGCCACAAGATTGGAATATCTGCCTCGTCTCCTCACGATCGCTGTGAAACTGTCTCGCTCCGCTCGAAGACGAGAATAGTTGTGACCACTAACCCCAAGACACCACATCAGGCGGTCTCGGGTGGTGAAAAGCAAAATCACCTGCAAGCTCGTGACTTCGCCTCTGATATCCTCCGCAACACGGCGACTCTGCATGCTGGAGACACAGACAGAGTTTTGATAGAGTCCATAGAGGCACCGGCCTAGACAACGCGCATACCTTTGGAAAAGGACTCATACACCAGCCTTGAGACACGATTGGCCCCCATCGGAGCGACGAAGCGCCCAGCAATTTCAGCTGCATATCTGCACCACCGAAGAACCGCAGACGCCCTCCCGGTGATACGTCTAACGGCGACTGAATATCCACCCGTCAGTTGCGTAGTCCGAAAGGATCGTCGCGAGCTCGACTTTCTGACAGAAGGCTGCAACCATGCCCAAAGAGCACGATGCGGAAGTGACGTCGGACGCCGAAGGCCCGGAGAAGAAAACCAGAGAGGAATTGCAGAAAACCACAATATCTAACGGTTCGAAGGACGCAGCAACAGTACTCGGCGGTGATGTTGCTGTCGACACTGATCCTATGGGTGAAGATAGTCACGAAGCCGCGCCTACCAGTGAGCCGATGGGACTGAGAAAGAAGAGGAGCCACGAGGAGATCAGCGATGCACCTTTAGGGGATGCCACCAAGACACACGCGCGCCACCATACTCGCAAGCGGTCACGAGGTAGTTCTCCGGAGGAAGAAGAGCTCAATAATGGGCAGCGAAAGTCTGGAGAGCGTGCACGAGGAGAGCCGGATGCAGACGTGGCCACCAATGGTGCGCCAAAAGCTCCGGCGACAGAGCGGTCAGGTACGCCAGAGCAGACTGGTGATAAGGATGTGATTGAAGATATGAGCAGCCCGAAGATTAAGAGGAGTCGGCTGCAGTCAGATCTAGAAGAGGCGGATGCGATGCAGAATGGAGAAGAGGATGCTGGCACTTTCACCGCGGAGCTATCCACAGAGGACAAGACAACAACAAAGATTCCACCAGCAAGTGGTTCTGCCAACACATCTACATCGTTACCTTTCGCATCTCTTGCTGGACAGAAGTCCCCAACACCTGAGGCCGCATCTACATCTACCAGTGCATTTGCTTCTTCAGCATTCGGCTCATTAGCAGGCTCCACTACTTCTGGCTTCGGTGCTGTGGGCAAGAGTTCCGGAGGCTTCGGCTCGGGTGGTAGCTTCGCAACCGGTGCTTCGAAGGAAGAAAGCAAAGAGTCGAGCAGCGCGTTTGGAGGTGCACTAGGACAGAAGTCGGTGTTCTCAACCACCATGCCAGCAACAGAGGCCAGCACTTTCGGATCGTCTGCTTCTGGTTTTGGTAAGCTCAGCCAGGGCAGTGCGTTCGGCGGCACTGGTTTCAGCAGTCTAGGCGGAGGGAGTGGGCTCACATCTTTCGCAAGCGGCAAGCCGTCGTCTTTACTGGCCAATTCATCAAAGCCTATGAAGACCTTCGGGGCAGCTGGGAGGGACGAAGAAGACGACGGCGAGGATGGTGGCGAGGAAGACGACGAGAGCGGTTTCAGATCTCCACTCTCCCAGGAATCCGACAAGCAAGACGAGCGCTTCTACCACCAAGAGGTCGACACCGGCGAGGAAGGGGAGAAGAAGGAGGTTGCTTGCCGCGCCAAGCTCTACAACTTCGTCCCTGGCCCAGATGGCAAGAAGGAGTGGAAGGAGCGTGGCATCGGCAATTTGACGTTGAACTGCAGATGGCCGGCAGAGGATGAAGAGGATGCCAAGCCGTCTGTTAGGTTGCTCATGCGGGCTGATGGGAGCCACAACGTCGCTCTCAACTCGCCGGTCAAGAAGGAGTTGAAGTTTGGCGCGCTTGATGGTGGAAAGCCTGGAGGCAGCTTCCTGTTTTTCGCCGGGGTTGTGGATGGGAAGGCGGAGTTGGTGCCGTTGATGTTTAAGGTGAGTTTTTCTGCCTTGCTATGACCCGCTATCAGGATCGGCGCTTACGGATCACTTCTCTAGGTGCGACCTCAATTTGCGGTGGAGCTTTACGAGAAGGTTATGGAGTTGCAGCAGCTGATGTAATTTCCATGTTCTCAAATCGAGTTATGGGGATAGGTCGGTTGGATATGGGCGGGATTGGCCGAAGGCTGGCTATTGTGCATTGGCCAACGACATTCACTAGCGGGCATGCATTTGGCGGAGTTTCAGCATAAGCAGTGATATGATGAAACGCCTACAGGACTGTGTAGATCAGGGCTGGAGGGTGGTGGTGATATCTCGTGGTTGCTTTCCAGAAGTATGCACTAGATACCACGATGTTGGATGACAACTCGGCACCCGGACAGCGTCCACTCACGACTATACTCCGTTCACTCACTCGTTCTTTCGTAAGTCTTCCATCGTCCCTTCTATAGATCTTCTGGAACCCACTGCACGTGTCGCCAAGCTTCACATGCATGATCCGGACCGAACCTTATCTACGCCACAGCGACCACGGAGACTCTCCACTTCTCCCAGTCAACCACAAACTAGGTACAATTACAAACAGCAACCTCACCTCAGCGCCTCACTACCTCCAGCATCGCAACCTCACCCCCACCACCCTCCATGCGACTACAAACATGGGCCTCATAACCAAAGCCAAAGGCGCACCCAAATCCGACTCATCCTCCTCCGGCGGCGGCGTAAAATACATCTGCAATGTGTGCTCCCAAGACGTGACAGCGACTGTAAGGATAAGATGCGCATCTAAGCAATGCCCAGACTACGATCTCTGCGTCGACTGTTTCTCCAAAGGCGAAGCGAACCTGCACCACGACCCGCGCACACACTCTTTCCAGGTGATCGAGCCCCACTCAATACCGATCTTTGACGAAGGATGGGGCGCGGACGAAGAACTGTTGCTGCTGGAGGGCGCGGAGCAATATGGACTGGGAAGCTGGGCAGATATCGCGGACCATATCGGTGGGTTCAGGGAGAAGGACGAGGTGCGGGATCATTATGTTAAAACCTACATCGAATCCGCTCGGTTTCCTTTACCGGAGCGTGCGAGCCCGGGAGATAAGCGGCTGAGTGACGATGTACCGCGGGAAGAATTCCAGGCGCGTAAGAAGCGGAGGATAGACACGAGGAAGGAGGCGATAGCGGAGGCGCAAAATGTCGTCCCTACGGCTCCGACTAAGCCTACATCCTCTGGCCCCAGCTGTCACGAAGTTTCTGGATTTATGCCCGGACGGCTGGAGTTCGAGAACGAGTACTTCAACGAAGCGGAGGAGGCGGTGCAGCATATGCAGTTTTCGCCAGAGGAAGGGATAAATCCTGCGACGAGGATGTTTGATCCTGAAACGGAGCTGAAGATGGTGGTGATGGGGATTTATAATGATCGGTTGACTGCGCGGACAGATCGGAAGAGGGTGATCTTCAATCATCAGTTACTGGAGTACCGGAAGAATCTGGCGCAGGATAAGAAGCGGACGAAGGAGCAGCGGGATCTGCATCAGAAGCTCAAACCCTTTGCACGGATCATGAGCCGTCCGGATTTTGTGTCGTTCTCGGAGGACCTGGAGAAGGAGCAGAATCTGCGGCAGGCGATTACGCAACTGCAGGATTGGAGACGGATGCGGTTATCTACATTGTCGGCGGGAGAGAAGTACGAGTCCGAGAAAGCCCAGCGGATCATCCGCACCGCGAACCAGAATCTCGGCCAATTCGACCGCATTACCAACGGTATCCGTCCAGGTAAAGGCGGTCCTCCACCACCTCCCGAAACCGCGCAAGCAGTAACCGAGTACACCATCAAAGAACTCCCCGTCCGCCTCTCACCCACCAACGCCACCTTCACCGCCGCAACGACTAACGGCGCCCTCCCCACTCCACCGCCTGGTCAAGACGTTCCCATCAAACGCGCCCCTCTGCCTACGGTCCCTGGATTCTCTCCGCTCTCGCTTTCTGCCGACACGAGTCCTGATTTGCAGCTCTTACTGCCTGAAGAGCGGGAGTTATGCTCGAAGCTCAACGTCCAGCCGAAGGCTTACTTGGCGATCAAGGATGCCATCTTCCGAGAGGCGATGAAGACCGATGGCAAGTTGAAGAAGAAGCAGGTCAGGGAGATTAGTAAGATCGATACGACGAGGGGTGGGAGGGTGTTTGAGTTTCTGCTTGAGGTGGGGTGGTTGGCTAATGCTGCGCCGGGGCGGTAAGGGGGTGGATGTATGAGGGGGCGATGACTTGGTTTAGCGGATGATGATTGGACGTGGTATGGTAGACGCTGTACAGGTCAGAAGAGCCTAGAGGCCAAGTCATCGCAAGATGTTGTATTAGAAACGATGTTGATGCTTCAAACTCCTCTGCACCAGCTCGAGTTATTGATTTGAAGCACTTTTACTAGGCAACCACTCCCCAAACAACCTCCCAACGCCTTGCCAATCGCCCTCCACCGTCTCAGCTTTCTCATTGTCCACGAAATCGGGATGGTTGCCACCGCCGAAATCTATCACCCACGCATGTCCTACATCATCAATAACTACGTTTCCAGGGTTGACATCTCCCCATACGAGATCATGTGCATGTAGTTGGGCCACTGTAGCTCTGACCTGCCGCTCCCATTTCTCGTGCTGTGAGTACTGGCTCCAACACTACGAGTTTAGCAGACTTCCACCAGTGGGAGAGGTAGGGATTAATATCATGAGGATGCCGACGCAGGATTCACTCTCCGCTGAGCCGGAGACCGCGATGGTTTGTAGTTCCGGCAGTTTGACCTCTCCGTTGATCAGGTGAAGCTGTTTGATCTTGGCAATGACATTGAGTTCGCGGTTGAAGTCCTTTTCACGCGCCTCCTCCCGTGGTTTGAAATATGATGAGCGGCCGTCTGGTGTTGTGACTGTGCCTTTGGCACTGTAATCCGAGCGAACCGTGATGTTTTGGGTGTCGATTCGAGCGATCTCCTCATAGCCTGCGGGCATCCCTGAGAGTTCCAAGGGGCAAATGGAGAAAGCTGGCGTATAATTACACGCATTGCCGTTGACGATACGAGTGTCAGTGCCACGATCGGTGGGTACGATCTTTAGTGTATATAGTGGCGAATGCACGGGATCCTCAAGGGTGGAGCCTTGACAGAGCAAGCCGTTCCAGGAGTGGCGAGCAGTGGTTACAGATGAAGTCGTAGAGCCTCCTATCCGGGCGTTCTGCCGTTCGTGCTCGGCTGTAGAGCGTGCCTTCTTCGTATGCTCTGATCAAGTTTTCTCGGTACGTTTTGAGCATGGGGAGGTACTCGTCGCCGAAGGGGGTGCCTTCTACTTGCTTGTGCTGGATCGATATATCGAATTGTGTACAGCCACGCATCGTTTTGACGTATGAGTCGTCGTCTCCGATGCTGCCCGCGTGAATGGGATAAGTGAAGGCCATATTAGCTATTGGTGATCTTCAAAGATGACGATAATTGGAGGCAGTCCTGCCATCGTGAACAGCATCGATTCGTGGCTCGGAGAGCTCAGCTAGATGCATGACTTGCTTAGGCGAGAGCACGTTGGTACTTTCGCTACGTACTTCAAGCATACTAATTCTGGTCTGCGAATGTTGTGCTTGGGTTTGATTTATCACATGCTCCGATTCAGGTAGGTGTATACTTTGACTCGCCGAAGTTGCTCCTTCCTCTTTGGGAAGTGGGGCCTTGTAAACAAATGGAAACTGCTGGTCCAAGCTCTATCTCGAATGCTCGTCCTGTTTGTCTGCCTTGCAAACCAACGTCAGATCTCTTTTCTTCTTTACTCACTCTGACGATGGTGATGGTTGTCCGAAGCCACCCATTGCCGATCACATGCTAGACACTCACTCCTCGCTCCGCAACAGTCACAATCGAAACACACCACACGCGACCGTCCAGCTCCGCACCGTACAACAATATGTCTTTCGCATCGCACAAGCACTCAGTTCTGAACGCGCATGTCTTTAGACCACCAGAATCGCCAGCATCATACAATGCCAGTCCATCGCTCAACACCGCCGCGCCCACCGACTACTTCTCGCCACACCAGTCGCGAAAGAGACAGCGACCAGATTCTTCACATGGCTTGAGCGACAGCCGGCACATCTCGACGCCTGGGAACCAGTCATTCTATGGCAGATCCGCAGAACCACCTAGCTGGGTGCAATGCCCGACTCCCAGCGACGCCATGTATGGCAGTGCTCACGCGCATGGGTCTGCAATGGTCAACGATCGATATGCGCTGAAAGGAGGACTCGATACACCTGGACTGATGGCGACGGCGCAAGATGATACTGTGATGAGAAGTGCAGGCGAGCAGGAGTACCGTCGGCGGATGAGAGATGCGGAAGAGCGACGGAGCACAGTCAGCGCACCGTTGGCTGGACCGCTGGCAAGGGAAAGAAATGGGGTGGCGAGGATGAATTCGAGTCCGAATGGGTCTATACATCAGTCGTCCACATGGACAGGGTTAGCTTTCGGGCTAGTGGGCAAGGTGTTCACGTTTGGCACAAGTGTGGTGAAAGGCTTTTACGCTGGAGGTGGTAGAGGCTACGAGCTCGACGGACACCAGCGATCTTCGCCTTCACTGGCCTGGATCCGCTCGCAACGCTTTGTTGGAGGAGGCACGCCAGTTCCAGGTCAATGGCAGGATGATGGAGACTTCTTGGGGGATTTTGAACAGGATAATCCATCCTACTCGAACCAAAACTCACCCTCATCATTGGTGCGACCGCCTAACAAACGACGCCAAACGGACAAGGATACTTGGGTCATGGTCGGCACGCCCGACGAAAACCTATCAGACACTACACCGAAACGCAAGACCTCGAGCAACAACATCCCGCGCAGTAGCCTCCCCCGCCCTTCCCTGGCCTCGCGAGCAAGCAGCAGACGGAGCATCGCGCCTGTAGTATCCCGGCGTTCCTCATCTCACGTCGCGCACACCGGCAGTCCCGCGCTCCAACTCACAAGCATTGAAGCAAACAACCGACGGGCATCCGTCGCACCTACCAGATCACCACGCCAGTCGCGACCATCAAGTTCTGGTTTACTTGGAAACGCCGGAGAGGGCCGTCGAGGAAGCCTGGGCACTGCGAACGGTATGAGCCCGGACGTGGAGAAGATTGTCAAACGCCAGGCCAAGCAGGAAAAAGCGGCCGATCGCACGATGACCAACATGAACCGACAGCTGAAGGACCTGATCCAGCAGGCGCAGGCAGCGTTAGGAACGAAGTTCGATGTGGAGGGAGACGGAGGTGGTCAGGACGATGCGATGACTGATGAGGGATATGCGGACGAGGAGTGGTGATTAGGAGTCGCATTTGTCTTTGCGAGTACTTGTGGATTAGTGGTGCTATACTGGATGGACGATGGCGAGAGTGATACCCCTAAGTAGCGAATTATGCTGAACGTAACCAGAACGGCCTTTACCACAATTCAAGATTCACCCCTTCTCGAGACTGTGGAGTGGTGAGGACGTTTCAGCGGTCACTGCAGCGGCAGCGTTCCTAATCCGATGCTCGAGCACCGGCGCCTGCATCCCATGCTTCAACTGCGAGCAAGAAGTCTCCTGAGCGCCAGCAGCTGGCGGCCTCCGCCTCTTCTCGAACTTCGAATCTGAACCAGAAGCCTCCAGAGCCCCTGAGGGTGCCCTCTATCTCGGAGAAATTGAACAAACGCTCGCGTGGTTCTGCTAACAGCCAATAGCAGCCACAGAAATTTGTGGACCTTCTCGAGGCTTAGAGGCGAAGAGAAGACCTCAGCATCGACTGCAGCACCACCACTTTAGACCATACTTCGGAGAAGCACCTGCACGGCCGGTCACATTCGACTTTGCAAAAAGCCCACAATGTCTGGCAGCTGGCCGCTTTTGCCTCTTCTCGAAACTCGATCTCCGGACCAGAAACCTCCAGAGCCCTCAAAAGCTACATAAAGGCGAGAAAATTGAACAAACGCTAGCGTGGTCTTGCTGGCAACCAATAACAGCGCGGCGATTCTTCTCGAGCTTTGGCTGTGTAAGAGGAGGCCACAACACCACCTGCAGTGCCATCATCTCAAGTCATATCTCGGAGAAGCGCCAGCGCGGCCGGCTACCTCTAGCTTTTGCGATCGCGCCTTGATCTCTAGCAGGTGGTCGTCTTTGCGCCTTCTCGAGGTACGAATTCAAGCTACAGACCTTTAGAGCCCTCCACAGTATCATTTTGCTCGAGATAATCGAACAAAGGCTAGCGCCGTCTTTCTGATAGCCAATCAGAACTGGATTTATCGATTTATCTTCTCGAGATCAGGGAGTCAAGTCCAGGACGAAGGTCCAGCGGGTCCTGCCAACATCCTCCATTACCAGTGAGAGTGTCTCCATACTCAGCACCTGGCTATTATTCTTGCCCCTCGACTGTCCAAACCACCTCGCTGGATCTCTGGAAGCCTCGAACGCTATTGCGTCAAGAAAATTGAACACCCGCTAGCGCACCCCTCTTCGCGACCAATTTGTAGCCAGCTTGTAATCCGACCGACTCAAGAATCCATCGAAAGTTCTCCTTGGAACCACTTGCGAACCACTTGGAACCACTTGGAACCACTTGAGAGCCACAAGGCAACCGCTTGAGCCCGAGATTTTTGAACGTGAGCTAGCGTGGTCTACTTCGTGCTCAATCAGAGCTGGCATTTGAGCATTTGAGCATTTGAGCTTCGAGCTGTACGTTCTCGAGGTCCTGATTACCTCACTCGAGTCCAAGAACACGGTGGCGAACCGCCAAAAATACACACACGTTAGCGTGAGAAGATGGGCGGCCAATCGATGCCGAACTAGATTACAGAATCAGTACGGCGAGATGGTGAGTAAGAGATGGTACGGGTGGTCAAGTTCTATACCATTTGATTCATGTTTTGAGTGAGCCTATGTACTATCAATCCCCCATCTGCTCAGCCTCGAGCTCATTTCATCACAGCATCTCCATCATCACGAGTGTCGCATAGCTCATCCCTTCCAGTGAATGGCTTCTCAAGCAAACCCAGCCTTCTTCTTGAAAGCATTAATCAACCCATTCGTCGAGCTATCATGCGCACTCGTCGTCCCTTCCCCATCCAACTCACTTTGAATCCCCTTCGCCAACGCCTTCCCAAGCTCCACACCCCACTGATCATACGAATTGATATTCCAGATCGCGCCCTCGGTAAACGTCAAATGCTCGTAATAAGCGATCAACGCTCCCAGCGTCGCCGGCGTAATCTTCTGCGCCAGGATACTCGTCGTAGGCCTGTTGCCCAGGAAAACCTTATGCGGAACCAAGTCATCTGCTGCGCCTTCTGATTTGACTTGCTCGGGCGTCTTGCCGATCATGAGTGCTTCGGCTTGGGCGAAGTAGTTGGAGGCCAGCATCTTTTGGTGCTTGTTGTTCTCGACCGGATTGTGGGACTCGGCGGCGAGGATGAAGTCGGTGGGGATGAGTTTGGTGCCTTGGTGAAGGAGCTGGAAGAAGGAGTGCTGGGCGTTGGTGCAGGGCTCGCCGAAGACGATGGGGCCGGTGGTGTATTTGACGTAGTCACCGGAGCGGGTGATGGCTTTGCCGTTGGACTCCATGGAGAGTTGTTGGAGGTAGGCGGGGAAGCGGTGCATGTATTGGTCGAAGCTGTCAATATATTAGCATCGTTGAGTAGGAGGGTGGGTAGAGTAGTGCTTACGGAGCAACGAGATGAGTCTGCGCGCCGAAGAAATCGGAGTACCAGACGCTCAAGAGGCCGCCGATGACTGGGATGTTCTCCTCGAGCGGTGCAGTCCGGAAGTGGTGGTCCATGGCGTTGGCACCAGCAAGGAACTGGTGGAAGTTGTCGTAGCCGATGTACAGGCAGACCGAAAGGCCAATCGCAGACCAGACAGAGTACCGTCCACCAACCCAATCGCTGAAGCCAAACATGTTCTTGCTGTCAATACCAAACTTCTCAACCTCCGAAGTGTTGGTGGACAGCGCAACAAAATGCTTCGCAATATCCTCCTCCTTCGCACTCTTCAAGAACCACGTCTTCGCCGAGTTCGCATTCGTAACCGTCTCCGCAGTCGTAAACGTCTTGCTCGCAATCAAGAACATCGTCGTCTCGGGGTCACTATGCTTCAACGCCTCCGCAATATGCGTGCCGTCGATATTGCTCACAAAGTGCAATTTCATCCCATCCTGCCCGTAAGGCTTGAGCGCCTCACTCACCATCACCGGTCCGAGATCACTCCCTCCAATCCCGATGTTCACAATCGTATCGATCGCCTTGCCAGTATACCCCTTCCACTCCCCACTCCTCACCTGCTCCGAGAACACCTTCATATGCTCCAAGACCTCGTTCACCCCCTCGACCACACTCTTGCCGTCAACCTCCATCTTCTCGTTTTTCATGTTCCGCAGCGCCACGTGGTACACCGCCCTCTTCTCGGTAAAGTTAATCTTCTCGCCCTTGAACATGTCATCCCGCAGCTCCTCGAGCTTCGCCTCCTTGGCCAGCTGAACCAAGTTGGGCAGCGTCTCCTCGGTAAGGAAGTTCTTGGAGAAGTCGAAGATGGTGTCGCTGCCGTCGACGTCGTTGTGGAAGGTGCGGCTGTACTTCTCGTAGCGCTGCGGGTCCTTTTCGAATTCCGTCTTAAGGACCATGCCGCGGCCGAGCTTTTCGTGGTGTTCTTGGAGCGTCTTCCATGCTGGGAGCTCCATTGCTTGGGCGAAGCCGGGCATTGTGGCGGTTTGTGGTATACTTGTGTTTTCGTGGCTAGGTGATATGTTAGTGTCTGTTTCGTGGTGGGGTGGGCCTTTCAATGGCTTCTACTTACATGGTTCAATGTCGTGAGAGGATGAATGGGTTGTGCCTTTGCTCTTCGTCGGTAGTGAAGGGATAAAGAGAGGTATTGTTGAGTCGGATGCAGGCGGGTAAAGTCCAGAGATGTTGTTGTTGAGGGAGAAAAATAAGTGCAACAGCTTCCACTCTGTGACGTGCGCTTGCCCCACCGAGGGGTTCTTAGGTTCTTAGTCAAGACTGACCACACGCTGACAGGCACGAAGTACACGTGAAAGCCATATGAGACGCTCGTGACAAGGACCGTAAACAAGACATATGCTGAATGCTGAAGAGCAGTAAGTGAGCTCCCACATGTTCATCACATCATATCTACCAAGCCATTGTGCCATCACATGATCATCAGCCCTTTTCTATCAACCCACCCACTACCTCTGGTTGAAAGCATTGCTCTGCACGATACTGCCTCCAGCATCCCCCAAACCCTCCACGGGCCTGTTGTAACTCCACCCAGCAAACTGCTGTTGCATGGTCTGGCTCAGCATCGGACCCTCCACATAACTGTCACTTGGCGCCTCAGACGTGAACTCCTTGTCGAAGTTGGCTGTGTCGCGCTCATCGAGCACGTTGGGCTTGAAGCTAGGTTCATACTTGCGGTCGAGCAGTTTGCGCCAGTCGATGCTGTGGAAGAAGGGGTGGGCCTGTATCGAAAGTCAGTATCAATAGATATAGTGGAGGGTGAGAAAGGAATATGTACCTTGATCTCACTAGCACCATTCGACCCAAGACGTAACGTAGCGTCTCTATTCAGCAACTTCGTCAACAGATCTCTGGCCGCTGGGGGCACGATCTCAGGTCCAGGGAAATGAAGCGGCTCTGCCAGGATCTTGCGGTACATCTCGTTCGTGTTCTCATCGTAGAATGGTGGCAACCCGGTCAACATCTCATAAAGCAACACACCCAGAGTCCACCAATCTACTGCTTTGGTGTAACCCTGTCCGTGTAAAAGCTCAGGTGCGAGGTACTCGGGTGTGCCGCAGAACGTGTTCGTCTTGTCCTCATCCTTCATGTCGAGCTTGCAGAGCCCGAAGTCGCAAAGAGCGATGTGGCCGACATAGTCGACAAGGATGTTCTCGGGCTTGAGATCGCGGTAGATGACGCCGAAGCCGTGCAGACATTCCAGAGCGCAGAGAAGTTCGGCGGCGTAGAAGCGGGAGCGATTGATGTCGAAGCGTTGTTCTTTTTGCAGGTGATGGAAGAGCTCGCCACCGTTGACGAAGGCCAAGACGAGGTATAGCTTCTCTGGCGATTGAAAGGAGAACTTCAATGGTACGATGAACGGGTTGTTGATCTGAGCCAGGACTGATCGTTCGGCGAGAGTATGCGCCACCTCAGACCGCGAGATGATGTGCTGCTTCCGGATCGTCTTGAGGGCGTAGATTCGTTGCGTGTCTTTCTTCACCACCTGCATGACCTTGCCGAAACTACCTTTGCCCACCACCTTCAGCAGGTCGAAGTCCTCAATCTTGAGCGATCGCTGCCGGTTCTCAACGAACTTCACACCAAGTCGGATCGCACCAGTGCCATACTGAACATCATGCCATTGTACGCCTGCCACGACCGTGCCATTGCCTGTTGTTGCTTTGATCGCTGGCTTCTCTTTCTTGCTTTTGCTATCTGAAGATGATGGTGGCTGCTGGTCTGCTCCAGGTTGTGCATCCTCCCTGAACGTGGGTGTAATCCGGCATGTACCAATGAAGATATCATGTTGTCTTCCCGCATTCGGTGGTGCCGATGGGTTGCGAACGTATAGCGAGAGATTCAGCTCCGTGCTCCTGCCAACATCGAACTTGTACTGCGTGCTCTCTCCAGGCCAGACCGGGTTTTCTGGTGATCCAGACACAGCGTTCACAAATACTTGCTGCTTGTCGAAGTCGACAAGAGCGTATGGCAGATACTTCGAGCTGTAGCGACCATGTGTAGAGGGGACACTGTTGATGGTACTCCCACCACTGGTTGCCGCAGACGATGGCCGGTATGAGCCCTGGTGTGTCTGGTTCGAGCCTGGCCGTGCACTGTTGCCACCCATAAAGCTGCCCGCGAAACTGCCCGTTGACATGCTGTTGCCATGGCTAGGTCGTTGGAACGCCGCTTCTGCGCCTGGCGGTAGACTGAATCCGCGCCCTTCTTGCAGCGTGAGGATCAAGATACCAGATCTTGCTGGTGCTACAGGTGGCGACATCATTGCCTCTGAGGCGACGATACCCTGTGCGTCCGAACCATTGCTGGTTGTTGTGGATTGGGAGTTTGGGGTCTGCGTGCCGGATACTGTGGGCGATTTATGATCGGCATCGGGTGTGATGGTGGACTGGGAGGAGGAGCGAGAGAAGGTGTTTGCGAGGGGTGCGAGGTGAGTCTCTTTCAGTTCTGCCAATGATGGTCAGTTATGAGTAGGTGTTGATGAGGGGCTTGATATACATACTCTTCGTCAATTTCCACGACATCTTGGCTGATGCTGCTCGTGGCGAGTATCTCGGTAGGTGTATGCTGGAGATATACCGTTGACGTTGCTCTCCTGACTATTGCAGATGCGGCCGCTCAAGAGAATGATGGCGCCCTTATGCTGTGCTCGGGGTTGAAACTCGGGTGTGGCTGGCTTCGTAATCGGTCTCGTAGGATTTGGAAGCGATGCTCAACGCCTTCTCGTGTCTTCGTATACCGATGCCCGCATCGGCTGTCGTAGCAGGTCGTCACGTGGATGTCGTTGGTTGCAGGTGTAATTGCAGGAGGCTGTGCACCACCTACTTGTGCCGTGGAGCCGTAGGATCTATCCCGTCGCTTTGCTGGAGTCGAAGGGAGATGTCGGGCTGCGGTTTCTCCGTCCTCGATTTGAATTTGAACAGGGTCCAGGGACAATTATAACGAGCACTTCACAAGTCTACCTTAGGGAATGGAGGTTTTCAGGCATGGCACATTATACAGTATGCACATAACTCATCATAAGCTAAAGCATCATAGCCTACTGCTTCTTCGCATCTCTCTCCTTCTTCTTCAGCGCCCTTTGCCGGATATCCTCATGCATCTTCTTATTCACACTAACAACCACCCAATTCATCGTCCCCACGAACGTCGCAATCGCCCAATGCATGATACCGTGCGCCCAGTACGGCGTGCTGGTCCCCAGTATCCCCTGTGCGCCACCACTCCTTCCAATCTTGCCCAGCGCAGCTTTCACAAACTGCTTCGGCGTAGGCACCAAGAAGCTTGATCTCCTGATCTTGCTCATAGCGCTGGTAACGAGATAGCTCTGCACGAGTTGCACCTTAATGCCGTGCGGTTGGAGCTCGGACGTAAGAGCTGCTGACCATTGCTGCAGAAATGCCTTGGAGCCGGAGTATGTTGCGAGTAGTGGGGTGGGCATGATGCCGCCGAACGAGGCCATGGTCAGGATGAGACCTTGCTTGCGCTTAATCATGCCTGGGACTATAAGCTGCGTGACCCGAAGCGTGCCCATGCAATTTATGGTGATGATGTCTCGCATCTCCTGGTCCGGCGTTTCCGCGAATGGTACAGGCATAGAATGGCTTAGGCCGACGTTGTTGACCAGTATACTGATATCGCTGACTTCATCGATCACTTTCTTCAGAGCGGTGAAGTCTTTATCCCGGTTCAAGGCGAAGTCCATCGCCAGATTGCGGGTCTCGACACTATGCTTCTCCTTGATCTCCTTCTCAAGCTCAAGAAGCTTCGACTGCGTGCGCGATACGAGGACGATGTTGTAGCCTTTCGACGCGAGCTGTAGAGCGTACTCCTTCCCGATGCCATCGCTTGCGCCTGTGATGAGGGCCCAGGTGCCCTTGTTGCCGAATTCTCTAAGCTGGACACAGCGTGTTAGCACTTGAATTGGAGATACCGGTATGCTCAAGCCTATGGACAAAGCTACCCGAACGACCAGGACTTACCGACGAGCCTGGTAGTATGAACAAGCTAGCGATCATCCGCCAGAAAGAGAAGATCTGGTACGAAAGCCATAGTATTCCGATGAAGGCGAAGACTTGTGTAGTTGGTGAGGCCCAGTAATCGGTGTTATCGCTGCCCAGGACGGATACGACCTTGTCCTCCATCTTCTCGTGTCTCGAGAGGTAGAGATGGTTATTCGTCCGGTCGCACAGTAGCAAGTCCAATAACTTTGTGGCTGAAGCTTAAGCTTAATTTCAAGGCTGGCCCGTGGTTGTGGTTGTTGGAGATCAAGGCCAACAAAAGTTCAACCTCATCTCCTGATCCCACCTTCACAATAATATCACAAACATGGCGTCGTACCTTCTTCCCGCAGATGGCCTCTTGCCCAAATGGCTACTCTTCGTAAGCTATTTCACCTGTCCATCAATACTTGACACTTACCCGACTCAAAGGTCTCCATCGTCTCCATAGCCAACAGCGTCCAGGCCTACATCTCCTTGAAAGGCACGCGTGAAGTCTATGCTGGACCCGCACCTCCACCACTACCATCTGGTATTCCCAAGCGAACTGTCGCCGCCACCCAGGAGTCAACGAGTCCCGTTACACCACTTTCAGCTCGCACCTTCGGCACCTGGACTGCCCTCAGCTGCGTGATCAGACTGTACGGAGCGTACAACATCCACGACAAGCTGGTGTACGAACTGTGCATCTGGACTTATGTGATTGCCTTCGCGCACTTCACGAGCGAGCTCTTTGTCTTCCGCAGTGCGAGGATCGGACGTGGTATTGCAGCGCCTATGGCTGTGGCGACAGGGACTCTGACGTGGATGCTGTTGCAGTGGGGAGCGTATGTCAACTAAATCGAATTCTTGATGTACGGACGTCTATCAAACGGGTCTTGCGGTCCGGCTACCACAACTCGTGTGCGAACTCCTACAGCAAAACCTCCTACTTCCTCACCCCAGGAAAGTTGCCGTCTCACGATACCTCTCCAACGTCGCCCCAACCATACTCGCCTCCCGCTTCAATGCCCTCCCAACACCGCTGTTGATCTTCATAATCACACCCTGCTTCTTCTGCTTCTTCTTCGCCATCCGCACAGCCAAGTCCTCCAGAACACCCTTCCTCACATCCCGCTCCTTGACATGCAGCTCCGCTGCCTCCACTTCCCGCAACAGCCTCACCACAGTCTCCTCCCGCAAACGATTGCACTTCTCACCCACAAGACCATGCTTCAGATTCCGATCGCACTCCATTTTCATCGTCCAAGAATCCTCCCTCGTTTGCGTCACAGTTTCCGCATCTCTATCGACAAACACAGACACGCAGCCAAAGAACGGCATCATGGTATGAGCATGATAACAAGCAAAGCTACTAACCACCTCGATATTCCGCAACGCATTCGCTGCTACCGGGTCCACACAGAGCACATTCATCATCGACAGCGTGTGAAGTTCGCCGAAGTGCAGACGTACTTCAAACAAATTCGAGCTTGCGAATAATGAGAGCGCTTCGTGTCGGAGCTGCCGGCTGGCGTGGAGGATTAGGCATTTCTTGAAGATGCCGCGTTGGTCCCAGCAGACGCTTGAGCATAGGTTCTGGCGGTGCGGTAACACGTATTCGTAGATGCGATTACGCAGCTCCGCTGGTAACTGGAGCAATCGGGACGAGCTGTTGGCGATTTCGCACGCTGCGCGCTCGTCTTCGGTTTTGATTCTGGGAGTGGCGACGGATTGCTTTCTACGACGATGGTTAGAAACGATCGGTGGGAGTGTCGCTGGGAGCGGCTCACCTGGGCTTCCATTTTGTTCCTAACATGATGGCTGATTTCTGGGATTATTCCAATGGCACGCAATAATTATGAAGGGCAGTGGGAGTGAATTATAGGTAATAGACGGCCCTCCGCCCACCCCCGGTCCTCCATGCCAATCGCCAAGTAATCATATGCACGTGGCGGCGGGGTATTATTGGTCCAGACACTCGGTCCGCCATTGGCGTTCTCTGGCGTTCCTTTGGCACAAGGCTGGGCACGTAAAGTATCTCGCGCCTGACCACGCCAGCGCTGTCGCTCGACGGCTGTTCTACGGCTGGTGGCAGCGTATGCTTGATGCTGAAGTAGTGGGCATGTGAACGATGGCAGAAGCCGGCAGGAGCACGTTCGAAGGCTCGACTGCGCAGGATTATGCGCGCCAGCATAACGGGCATGTTTACAATAGTACGCTGTGGCGTGACTTCGAGGACTTGAAAGTTAAGCTGATGGATGGAGCAGACATCACGTATCAACAAATCCTGCAGAAGGAGCGTGCAGATGAAAGTCTGCAACCAGCGGAACGAAATATCGTCCTCTTGAAAGCGGCCAAAGAAGGCCAGCTTCCGCGCGTACGGTACCTAATCCATCGACTCGGAGTCGATCTTGACTGCACCAATAAGAGAGGCCAGACGGCTACTCACATGGCTGCTGGCGCTGGCTTCGCAGATGTGGTCAGGGAGCTAATTCAAGCAGGGGCTGATGTGAACGCGAGAGCTCGCGGAGGCATCACTCCTCTGGATCTAGCTGTTGCTGGGAGCCATCTGAACGTCGCGAGAGTCTTGTTTGAGTTTCGAGCAGACATCGATGCACGGTTCCAGACGCCCAACGGACCTGGTATGACGCCCCTGCACGTCGCGGCTTCAAGAGGCTCTCTCGAGATGACAAAGCTCTTGATCGAGAATGGTGCTGATCTGACTGCTGTTTTTGACGATGGCTACAACGCTCTCGAGCTTGCTGGTAAAGCCGTGCGAACGAACGAGGATGCAGCGCGCAAAGATGAAATATTGGAGACTTTTCAGATTCTCTTGAAAAGCATGCCAGCTTCGTACTTCATGGAGCGTATGCACCTCATTGAAGCGGCTACCCCAGCGGTGGAGGGTAACGAGCCTTTCCGAGGTCAATCAGAATCCCCAATTGCGTCTTCCGACGTGATAACCAAGGGGCCTTCTTCCGGCCCAACCAACGATGTGCAAGCCAACAGAGCCTTGAAAGCGGGCGAAGAGGTAATGGAAGAGACTTCAGAACCCAATCGTAGCAGACGAACCAGAGACACTAGTGATCACGGCAGCACCCACGACCGAGCTTCCCGAATCTCCAGAAAGCTCGCATGGCTTCTTCGTCACGGCGCCGAATCCGAGAACCTCTCTTTGGGACCCCAAGGGTACGCAAATGTCGCCGACGTTCTCAACACCCGCAGCCTCCGATACGAAGGTGTAACCTTTGGGGAAGTACGGCGCCTGATGGAAAACGACAGGAAAGGAAGATTTGCAATGGTGCCAGCCTGTACCTCTCTGCGGAACACCCACAAGTATCAGTGTAAGAAATCGGAAGACTGGAAAATCCGCGCCACCGGCGGCCACAGTCTGAAGATCGAATGACCAATTTGATCAATAGCGTAATTATCCCACCGTGCGAGCAGACATTTGGGAACACCTTCATGCTTTGCACTCCCATCTCCGGGGCTAAGGAAGTATCGCCACGGCTTGATCGGGACCTTGTCCAAAGTCTTACTTGCTGGGGCTTTGGCAGAACGCAAGAGCACGTTCAGAATTCTCATGATGGTGAACTTCCGGTCTACGCAGCAACAATAGCGACAAATAGAACGGCGCCAGGAAGCATGCCATGATGGAAAGTCGTTGTAGCCAATACGTGTTACGCAGAATAAAGAAATAGCTGGCCCTGAGAGAAGATTCCTTCTTCCAACGAAACAGCATCACAAAAAAAAGAATGAAACTCCCGGAGAAGGATCTACAAACCACCATTAGTTTTGCGTTCAATCATGCAACTCGAACTTGTGCACTGACTTGAACCTCCATCATCCACGTTAACGTTCTTGACGAAAGACGAGCGGATCTGTCAGGTGTGTCAGCAGCTTGCATACAGCATCGGAACGTGACGGATGGCTGAGGAACGCACATTCTGACCAATTAAACTATCCCGGACTTCTTTGGTGAGAGAACAAGAGAAACAAATGATTATAAAGGTTCATGGAGAAAGTTCGGGGTGTTGCTGCTGTGCATGTGGAAGTGGTGCCGGTGGTTGGTGGAGCAGGAGGTTTCAGCTTGCTGTGATGTTTCCACATACACCTGCCAACTTACGAGCACCACACGTTTGCCTGGATGAATTGCGTGATGAAGAACTGGTTGCAGTGGGTGCGTCGCTTGCTAGTCACCTCGTTATAACTTGGCGCTTGGAACTGCAGTCGCGGACTTATGCCAGCTACTGCTCTCCGCTCTGGTGCTTCGCCAGCATCTTCTCCATCATCCCCCGACAAATCGGATGATAGAAATCCCTATTCTTCTCCAACGTCTTCTTCGCCAGCTCCAGATCACAAATCATCAGCTCCCGGAAGATAGGCCGCACAAACTTCATCCTGCCCACCTTACCCAGTAAATCTGCGGCTGGTTGATAGACGGCCTTCGTCTGGGCTTGCAGGCCGATGGTGTAGTACCGCGACACGAGCTCGATGTTCTTCGATCCCGCGAAGCCGTACACGTCGCCCATCTGCTTCACGAGCTTGTCCGAAAGGGAATGGCCAAAAGTCTGGACGCGCTCGAGGAAGACGACGGATTGGTTGGAGGTGAAGTCCTTGATGTCGGCTGCAGAGGGGGTGAAGTTAAAGTCGGAGTCAGAGCTGAGGGTCTCCCATTTGTCTGCTAGCGCGTAGCATTGGTCGGCGAGGGTAGTGTCGAAGTCTGGTTTGGGCGGGAAGCCGGGTTTGTAGAACCAGGTGTCCCAATCGATGTCGTTGAGCTTCTTCGATGCTTCAGAATCTGACTCAAAGAAAGATAGTAGGGTGGCTTTGAACTCATAGCTGTCGACGCTTCGTTCTTTGTATTCCGTGAAGTAGTGCGGGATGAATTTGTCCCATTTCTCCATGCCAAGAAGTTTTTCGAGATGGTAGAGGAAGGTGAATCCCTTCTCGTATGGTATCGAGGAGAACGCATCATCCGGGTCCTTGCCTTTGAGGTCCGGGATCAGTTTCGTGAACTCGTGGTCCTCACCGAAAGTGGCGATGCTGTCTGTCAGCGCTTTCCAGCCGATGATGGAGCTAAAGTCGCGATGTTTCTCGTCTCCACCGTGGAGAGCCATCAATAGACGCCGCTCGAGATATACTGTCCAGCCTTCGTTGAGCCAGAAATGCTCCCACGAGGCGTTCGAGACGAGGTTGCCGGACCAGGAGTGCGAGAGCTCGTGAGCGATGACGTCGACGTTTTGGCGGTCGCCGGAGACTACTGTTGGCGTGGCGAAGGTGTAGACTGGGTTCTCCATGCCGCCGTATGGGAAGGAGGGCGGAAGTACAAGCACATTATAAGTAGTCCAGGCATACGGATATACAATCTTCTCCGCTGCTTGAATGTAGGGTTCAGTGTCTCGCTCGAACTCCCACTGGCAATCTTTCAACTCCTCGGGACCGGTCCAGACAGTTGAGCGTGGGCCAATGGATGCACAGGCGATGTCACCGGAAGCCAAGGCGAACAGATACGAGGGCATAGGTATCGCTTGGTGGAAGGTGTAAAGAAGTGTGCCTGGTTTTCCATCCTTACCATGCTGAAAGTCCTTGACTCCTGTGGGTAGGCCGGAAGCCAGTACTGGTAAAGGAGAACGGATGTTGAAAGTGTATCTCGATTTCATATCTGGCGTATCCTGGCAAGGAAACAACGCCCGAGCGTGAATGGCTTGGCATTGCGAGAACATGTAGGGATGCTTCTTGTTGCTCGTCTGAGCTGGAGTGAGCCATTGTAGAGCGGTACAGTCCTTTGTGGTCTGTACCCCGATGCGAACTTCAAGATGTTCATCGTTGGCGTGCTTGTCGCGCACTTGGATGGTCAAAGGAGTCCCGTAAGGTTCGATCCGAGACGAGGCCAGCTCGTAGTCCGCCTTGCTTCCGGAGATCTCGACACTCGATACGTCGACATGGCTTGTATCGAGCACGATCTTGGACTCTCCTTTCGCCAGTCGTGCCAGGGTCAGAGTGACATGGCCTACCAGTAGCTTGGCATCGAAGTCGATGGCAAAGTCCGCCGTGGTATGCTTTGTTCGCCAAGCATTGTAGTTTGAGAGAGTATTCGGATCTCTGGGTTGATGTATGGATGCGGCAGCCTTCTCCACCACAGCGTCTGAGATGGGACGAATGGCCATATCGCTGAGTGTAAGTCGTATCCTGAACGAAGATCCGAGTCTAATCCTAGAAGGTGAACAACTTTGCCGGGTCCATAGACGGAGAGATGCACTCCCGAGCAATGTGTTCATCCAGATACGGCTGATAGCTTGGTCCTGTTCTGGTTGTGCTGTAGTCGACGCGGCTTATGTTCGCTAAGCCGACGTTCAGAACAATCTTGACACGTGACTAGCGAGCCGTTAGCGTGATCTTTTCGGCAAAACTTTCCAGATAGAAACTTGAGCCACCACAACACCGACGCGTGCTGGAACGTCACTCGAACACATCGCAATCACCACATTTCGACCGGACGACACACAATATGCGCTGACGCGCGCGAAACATAACAATGGCACGTCTGCGCAGCGCCCCAACATCACAGCAGCCTGCGACAACCACGACACAAACGAAGAGGCCGGCATTAAAAGAGAAGACCAACACGACTCGGACGAAAGTACCTGTGTACGAGGATGACGGCAATACCGAGGGACTTGTGAAGGATGCGCGACCGCGAAGAGGGCGACCGAAGGCGACCCAACAGAACGAGGATGAGCTCATTATGGCGGGAGGACTGGGCCAGGCTAGCTCCGATGATAAGATCTTGGAGCAAAGCGCGCCACCACCGACCACTGATGAGCTCGTGAAGAGCGATGGGCCACCGCCTCCGACTGCGAAAGCGAATCGGAGGCCTGCGCGTGTGGCAAGGAAGGCAGCACAGAGCGAGAGCGATCGCAATGTCATGGAAGGCATCAAAAAGCGGATGCAGCCCACAGCGAGCGCACAGACTGCCACGACTCACAAGAAGCGCTCGTCTGGCGAACGACCCGAGACTTCTTCAGACAGTCTGCCTACGGAACCTCCGCCACCTCGCAAGTCCGCGAACTCATTGGTGGAGCGATCAGAATTCTCAATCTCGCCATCTCCTCCACCGCCTGGTAAGCTGAAGTCTGTCGGCAAGCAGCGATCGTCTCTAGTCCAACCTGGCTCTGCGTTGCGATCCAACGGCACTCCTGCGGTCGAGAGCAGCATACTGGCACTCAAGAACTTCAAGCGAAGACCGAGACAGCCCAGCATGCTGCAGATGGTGCAGCAGCGGACTGCAAGCGCTCGGCCATCCGCTGCCCACTTCGATGCTGCTGACGACGAGGATGTGTACGATCTTGACGACGACGTGGATGACGTGGAGGACTTCGAACCAGATGCCGAAGGAACGCCATTGCATATGAGCAAGAAGACCCAACCAGGAAAAGCAAAGTCAAAGAGGTCCTCAAATCTGCAACGAGCCTCAACCCCGATAGTGAAGCCTGTGGCCTCTGCTAGCGTGACGAAGAAACGGAAGTCGGACGCTGTCGATACCTCATCAACATCTGTTCTGGATGCATTAAAGGCAAAGCGACGCAGAACTAGCACAGCTCAGGAAGAAGACTATCCCATTGTGTCGTTCCGGAGAAGTCCATCTGTCCATCAGACGTCTCCAGCGCAAGCAGCGTCCAGTACACCAAGAGTCTCAGCAGATGTACAAGTCGTTCACTCTTCAATATCTTCTACGCCGCCCACAGAACCATCATCATCGCCCATGCAAAGAAGGCCGTCATTGGACGAGAACGATGATCTTGTGGTTCCATCCACCGAGCAGGAGCGGGAAGACCTGCAATACGTTCCACTCAATGATCTAGAAGAACAAGAACCAGAAGTCGACGCAAACGGCACAATGGCAGAACCGGCAAGCAGCAGTCCAGCGCCGTTGGAGCCATCAGCAGCAACACAGCGCACAGATATCATGACCGAACCTCTTACACAAGTGACGCCACCCCGACCACAGCGTGAAAAACCGACGAAGAAGAAGAAAGCCGTACCCGTGACCACTGCCGCTCTGCAAGATCTACTGCCAAAGCGAAGACAGCCGTTGAAGCCACGGCACCGGAAGTCAGAGTATGATATCGACTCAGCATCAGAGGATGACAACCCACTTGATACGAGCCATCTCGAATACGAAGAGGACGAGCTTGGTGGTAAGCTGCGACGGCAGACAAAGTCCAAGCCAGCGCCAAAAGGCAAGAAAGGCAAAGCCACCGCAGCAAGGACCAAACCTCGCCAGTCTAAGGGCACCGCCCAACCAGCGCGCAAGTCTTCGATGGCTCCACCGTCGCGCAAGTCCACGGCTGCAAAGAAGACGACAAAGACGTACGGACGAGCGGCCCCGACTTCAGATAAGGAGAACGAGGACGGATATCAGAGCTTGGAAGAGAACGACGATTCGGTTCTCCCAGACACGTCGATCAGCATGATTGAGGCGGCGCGAAGTAAGGAGCTTGAAGCTGCGAAGAGGAAGTTCGCAAAGGTCGACGAGTGGGATATGGAGTTCGAGAGCATGAGCTTCGAGGAGCATCGGAGTTCGAGTCAGGGGTGGAGATGAGGTGGTGCGCGTTGTTTTGCTTGCTGCGATTTCGACGATGCTGGATTATGAGTGATGAATATCTTGTTCGTCAAAGTTTGATGAGCAGACGTGTTCACGCTGGAGAGTGGGCGTCTACCCTACGTAGGTTCCCGCAACTACCTATGTATCGCCCCGATCCTCATCTCCGCCCCCAACGGACATAGATTGACGTCCAAGGTAGCCTAAGAAGACCGCGTCCACACTCGTATTGAGCGCTTCGTCCTCAGTCTGCCAGACGCGTCACAACCACACAACACCGCGCTACGCCTTCCCAGCATTAATAGCCCTCATCCCCTTCCAAAACAACCGCATGCAAACCACATTCCCCGTCCACCAGCACAACCCTCTCAACTGACTCAATCCCGCCGTATCAACGCCCACATAAATCCCCACATACGCCAGCCGCACCACCGTATACACCAACGCGCTCACATTGATATCCGTCATATCCAACCCCGCCACATGCGCCCAAACCATCGCGGACGCGAAGACAGGGAAGTGCTCGTAGGAGTTCTGGTGGGCGGCTTCGTTTCGTTTAAGCATGTCGAGTTGATTTTGGGTGATTTTTCCCGAGGAGACGGCGGCGGGGCCGTATTTGGTGAGGTCCTGGGGGATTGGGGGGGTCAGTGGTGGATAGGGGGAGGG
>JAABUL010000747.1_pt1 | contig 67447 bp, 55 predicted proteins | sample 5559151 | NCBI WGS metagenome assembly JAABUL01 (sample SAMN10711876, study PRJNA513368) | rock metagenome | isolation source: Antarctica rocks | place: Antarctica: Victoria Land, Pudding Butte sud | reverse complement strand
AGTTCGGTCCCTGGGAAACCGTTCACAGTCGCTACCAGCGCTGGCGCAAAGCCGGCATCTGGCAGCAGGTCCTTGACACCTTCAACGAGGCATCCATCGCTGATGCTTCATAACTGTCGCTGTAGTATTAGTCAGTCACTACCGTCTGGCTCTGTTCATGCAGAAATTGCTGCACGTAGTACGGCCCGAGGGCGGACTTGCCGGTTGAGCCACTGGCTTTCCAGCCGCCAAACGATTGCACGCCGGGCCACGCGCCCGTGGTGGCCCCGCCCTTGCGATTGACATACGCGACGCCGGCCTCTATGCGGTCAAGAAACTCCTGCTGTTCCTGTGGATCTTCGGTGAAAATTCCCGCGGTCAGGCCATACTGAGAGTCGTTGGCCAGCTGGATAGCTTCATCCAGAGACGATACCGCGGCAACCGCGACCAATGGCACGAAGAGTTCTTCGTAGAAGAACTCGTGCTCCTTTGGCAGGACACAAATGGTCGGAGAGCAGTAGTAGCCAAAGGCAAGATCGCCATCGGTGATGATCTCTCCGCCAGTCAGAACCTTGCCATCGCTGGCGGCGCGTTTTACAGAGTTCTGGTAGCGCTCGTACGTTCGTCGGTTAATCACCGGTCCCATGAACGCGTCCACGCTCGCCGCATCTGCCACGATGATTTTTTTGGTGCGCTCTACCAGGCGCCGATTGAACTCATCCGCCAGCGAATGATGGACGTACACGCGGGACGCTGCGCTGCATTTCTGGCCGCTATAGCCGAAGGCGGCGCGCACCGTCCCCTCCACCGCCTTGTCCAGATCGGCGTGCTCGGTTACGATGACCGGGTTCTTCCCACCCATCTCCGCGATACAGGGGCGTGGCCGCTCCGAGCTGAACTCTCGATATACATGCGTGCCCACTGCCCGCGAGCCGGTGAACACGATGCCATCGACATCGGGGTTGGACGATAGGGCTTCGCCTATCTCGTCCCCCATCCCGGTCACAAAGTTGAGTGCACCTACCGGCAGGCCGGCATCTGCCAGGCACTCATACACCTTGACGCCCGTCAGCGGCGTTTCTTCCGAGGGCTTGAACACGGCAGTATTACCCGCGGTTAGCGCGCCGGCCAGCATGCCCGTGGTCAGTGCCACCGGGAAGTTGAAGGGCGAAATAACCACCCAGACGCCGTACGGTCGAAGGACACTGCGGTTGTGTTCCTCCGGCGACAGTTGATTGAGCGTAATGACGTAGCCGTCATGTTCTTCCATCTGGTCGCAATAGGTGGTGATGAGGTCGGCCGCCTCCTCTACCTCGCCCATCGCCTCCAGGCGTGGCTTTCCCGCCTCAAGCGTGAGCCAGGCGGCAATCTCGTACTTGCGCTGCCGAAAGTTGTCGGCAGCTCGCCGCATGATGATGAGGCGGTCTCGCCAGGGGGTGTGCGACCAGGGGCCAAAGGCACGACGTGCCGCCACGACAGCGTCGCTTGCCGCGGCAGCATCGCACTCTTGAAAGGTCCCCAACAGCATGCGGGTATCGTTCGGGCTGTGGTCATCGAAGGTTTTCCCGGCTGTGGTACGAGGCTCGTTGCCGATGTAAAACGGATACTCCCGGCCCAGCTGCGCACGGACAGTTTCCAGTGCGCGATCGTATGCTTCGTTGAATGCTTCCGCCTGCTCCACGTCCATTGTGGTGTAGGTGACCTTTTGATCGCGCTGGCCAGTGACCATACTTCCTCCTCGGTAGGCAGATAACGATAGGCAGATAACGCGCTGGCGGTTACCTCATGGTACAAAAGTAGTCGCGGGTAGTCGCGCAACCCGGTTCTGTGGCGGCTCCCGCGCAGGACCGACGCGCTTCACGCCTGACCAAGAGCCGGCAAAATGTGCGCTTGTTGGCCGTCCCATCGTAAGCTGTGACCGGACGAGTTAGGAGTAACGGGACTGACGGAAGGAGACAGGAACCGTGGACGAACAGACTCAACGGGATTTGGACGAGGCCATTCGGCACAGTAGAGCGGGGCTAAAAGCATTGGAAGCGGCCCAGCAGCTTCTCTCCTCCAGCGGGAAGCTATATGCCACGCATATTCACCTCAGCGCGGTGGAAATGGCGCACGCCATCGAGGTCGCGCTGAAGGCAGCTTTGCGCAACCAATAATCGTTAGCCTGACTCCCAGAAAAGAAAGAGAGCCACATTCTGTTCTGGGAGATCACGGTTGGTGTACAGGTGATCGTTGAAGCCCGCGATCTGAAAGCCGCATCGCCGGTACAGCGATATGGCCGGAAAGTTGTTGATCTGGGTCTCGACCAGGATGCCACGGGCGTCGCCCCGGTGAGTGATGCCCTGCAAATGGTTGATAAGGGCAGTTCCCAGGCCCGCTCGCTGTGCCTCCTGCCGGACACGGATGTCCACCAGCCATGCGCTGTTGTTCCACTCTTGCGCGCACCAGGTGAGCAGGCCATCGATCCGGCCATGTCGCTCGACACCGACAAAGTGAAGGTCAAGGAGCGGAACACTGCTGGTATACGTTCTCAGCCACTGATCCGGCTCACCCGAGTCATACTCTTTGACGAAGGGGATGGGCAGCTCGTCCTCTTGCAGCCGCCAGGCAACTCCGTCCGTGCTGACTTCCCGCGCCAGCCGAAACACCCGATTGGTCGTGAAATGGCTGGGTATGACGGCAATCCGGCGCACCTGCTGCACGGTGAGGTCTCGGCAATGAATCGAGTCCTTCACCGGGTTACGGGCCGCCGGTTACACCCATGGCGTGAACACCTAGAACACATGAATGGCTTCAGTCTGGAAGTCGAGTAATTCAGCCTCGACCCGCCCGCTATTCATGAAATTGACGGCTTTGGCGATTACCTCGTCCGCATGGGCGGCGCTGGTTGAGACGCATGCCACTCCCAGCACCCCGACCTGCCACTGATCGTGCTGGTCTACTTCGGCCACCGCTAGCTGAAACTGACGCTGCAGCTGCGCGATTAGCGATTTCATCACCTGCCGCTTATCCTTGAGCGACTGGCTGGCCGGGATGTGGAGCACGACCCGCGCCACTCCAATCACCATGGCGGCGCGAGGTCAAAGCGGGCCGAACGAAGGTCGGGATGCCCGTGAACCAGTCGATCGACGTCCAGCGCACGCCCTCCGGCGAATTGGGCCTCTTCAATTGCCAATAACCCTCGCGAGGTGCCCACCAGCAGCCGGCCCTCCTTGAGATCGAGCACCGTTCCCGGTTCGGCTGCTCCACGTTCGATACCGGCCCGAAGGACTCGCAGTTGGCGTCCCTCCAGATAGGTATAGGCGGCCGGCCAGGGATTGAAAGCGCGCACGTGTCGAGCCAGTGTGTCCGCCGGGTCCCGCCAATCCAATAGGCCATCGTGCTTGGTGAGCTTCGCGGTGTAGGTCGCCGCGCCTTCGTCTTGAGGGAGCGGCTCAAGCTGTCCCTCTAGCCAGGCGGGGAGGTCGCGCAGTAAGAGGTCCGCGCTCTTCCTGGCCAGACGCGCCTCCAGTTCGCCGGCGGTCTCGGCGCCGTCTAGCCGGACGGCCACCTGACTCACAATCGGGCCGGCATCCATTTTCATGCTGACTTGCATCAGTGTGACGCCGGTTACATCGTCGCCAGCCAGAATGGGGGCCGCGATCGGAGAGGCGCCGCGGTAGCGCGGTAGCAGCGACGGGTGAAGATTGAGACACTTGTGGCGCGGCGCCTCGCACAGCGCACGTGGGAGGATTTGTCCGAACGACGCCACCACAATCAGGTCCGGGTGGAGCGCCAGCACCGACTCGACCGCAGACTCTTTCCGCAAACGCTCCGGCTGCAACACGACGAGGTTCTCGGCCACCGCGCGCAACTTCACGGCATTCGCTGATAGCTTCCTGCCCCGCCCCACGTTTCGATCGGGCTGGGTGACGACGCCCACCAGTTCAACCGGCCGCAACAGACGAGGCCCGTCTGAGATCAGCGCCTCCAGGATGGGCAGTGAAAACGTATCGCTGCCCATGAAGACGGCTCGAAACATGAATGAGTATATCAATGGCAGTGCCGCCTGCAGCGGGAGCCGGCCTGAGGAATGAGGCTAGACTGAGGCCGCCTCGCGTTCCAGACTCTTACCAACCATGGCGACCTCCTCGACCAGGCGATTGGCGTAGCCCCACTCGTTGTCGTACCAGGCGAAAACCTTCAAGAAGTCTCCGTCGATGAGCTGCGTTAACTCCAGATCGACAATGCAGGACGCGGGATTCCCGATGAAGTCCGCGGACACCAGCGGTTCGTCGCTGGCCTGCAGTATCCCGCGAAAACGATCGCTCCCTGCCGCATCACGAAAGGCCTGATTGATCGCCTCCGTTGACGTTTTCGTCTTCAACAGCACGGTTAGATCGGAAAGGGAGACATCGATGGTGGGAACGCGTAGCGCCACGCCGTCGAACAATCCTTTGAGCTGCGGCAGGGCTTCCGTGGCCGCCCGCGCCGCCCCGGTACTGGTCGGGACGATATTCTGAGCCGCCGCGCGACCGCGGCGCCAGTCCTCGTGCGGACTATCCACCAGTCGTTGATCGGCGGTGTAGGAGTGAATGGTGGTCATCAGCGCCTTTTGCACGCCAAAGGTCTCATCCAGCACGGCCATGACGGGTGTGACCGAATTTGTGGTGCAGGATGCGTTTGAAATGATGGTGTCCTGCTCAGCATCGTACTCTCCTTCGTTCACGCCCAACACAAAGATGGGAGCGCCCTTCGCCGGAGCGGAGACCACGACGCGCTTGGCGCCGGCCTGGAGATGCGCCGTCGCTTGCTCCCGAGTGGCAAAACGGCCGGTCGACTCGATGACCACATCCACGCCCAGGCCCGCCCAGGGCAATTCCAGCGGATCCTTCACCGACAATATCGGGAAGGTCTGCCCGTCGACCACCAGCGAACTGCCCTCGGCGTGGACGTCCTGATCGTCTCGACGATGCACGGAATCGTACTTGAGCAGGTAGGCCATGTTTTCGACGTCGCCGATGTCGTTGATTGCAACTATCTCCAGGTCCGGCCGCTGGGAGGCGACCTTAAACGCCTGCCGGCCAATTCGCCCAAATCCGTTGATCGCTACCCGTATCGACATTTCTCGCTCCTCTTGCTGGACTCAGATCGTGGAAAACAGGCGGGACCCGTTCCCCACGACACAGTCGTGTCTCACTCGCTGCTGCCCTGGTTTACCACGAGCCAGCGATTTCGCACAAAGCACCTGCATGCGTTCGCGCATTACAGGAGCTGCCGGTTTGTGACGTCTCAACCCGAATGCCCATAATCGGGCACCCTCGTCCAGCGGTGTCGCACGATTGTGGAGCGACTGGACGAGGCACTATTTTGCCGCGTGAAACGCTCGACGGGTTCCGCCCGAGCACCTTCCACGGTTGGAGTTTGGATGAGGTTCTTTCGGTCCGGGAAGAAGTCGAGATTGTTCATTCTCGGGCTCGACGGTTCCCCTCTGCCCTTATTGAGACGATTGATGCAGGCCGGCGATTTACCGAACCTGGCAAGAATCTTCGAGGATGGCGCGGCCGTCGAGATGAACTCTTCCTATCCAGATGTTTCCGCTGTCGCCTGGACCTCGGTCAACACAGGCAAGAACCCGGCGAAACACGGCATCTACGGGTTCGTAGATCGTAAACCAGGTACCGACAAGATCGAAATCATGACTGCCGCGCACGTGCGGGCCAAAACCATCTGGGAAGTGGCGAGTGATCAGGGCCGGCGAGCCGTGGCGATCAACGTGCCGCTTAGCTACCCGCCCCACCAGATCAATGGCGTGGTGGTCTCCGATTTTCTTGCTCCGACCCTGCCCAAAGCCGTGTATCCCACTGCCTGGCTGCCTCGCCTTGAGGCTCTCGGTTACCGCATCGATACTGATCCATGGGCGGCACGCCAGTCGCTGGATGCATTTCTGGAGGATTTTAGAATCACCGCCGAAAAGCGGGCGGAGGCGGTTATCCAGTTGATGGACGCTGAAGCCTGGGACCTCTTTATGGTCGTGTTCATGGAGACTGACCGGCTCCATCACTTCATGTGGCAGTACATGGAGGAGGACGACCCCGTGTGGGGACCCAAATTTCTCGACGCGTATCGACAAATCGACGCGTTGGCCGGAAGGATAGTGGCCAAGCTCACCGCTGAGGACGACCTCATCGTCCTCTCCGATCATGGCTTTACGACGCTCAAACAGGAAGTGTATCTCAACGTCTGGCTGGAGCAGCAGGGATACCTGTTGGTCAACCGGTCCAACGTAGTCGGATCCGATCCGCTGCGTGCGATTGAGGGTGGCTCACGTGTGTATAGCCTCGACCCAGGCAGGATATATCTCAATCTTGCCGGCCGCGAACCGCGCGGAACGGTGGCGACCGGCGATGAGGGCCATGTATTGGAGGAGGTCTCACAGGCGTTACGTGAGCTACGAGATCCGTCCGACGGCTCGCCAGTAATTCAGGACGTCTTTCAAGCAGACGAAATTTACCACGGTCCGGAACGGCGCCGCGCCCCAGACCTGCTGGTAATGTCGCACGATGGCTACGACCTGAAGGGCAGCTATGACGCGACCGAGTTGATGTCGCGCGGCAAGCTCGTCGGGATGCACAAGTACGACAACGCGACATTGTTCGTGCGCGGACGGCAGATAACGGTCAACCACGCCTCGGTACGCGACGTGCTTCCGACTGCCTGCCATCTGCTGGGAATCGACTGCCCGAGCGACGTTGACGGTAGGGTGATCATCGCTCGGTAGGAGTTCGATATCCGTTGCGACCAGGAAAGAGGAACAGTATGCAGAAGGTTTATGTAGTGGGCTTTGACGGCGCCAGCTGGCGCTTCGCCCGGCCCCTGGTGGAGCTCGGCGAGATGCCTAATTTTGCCCGCCTCATGAAGGAAGGGGTATCCGGGGAGCTAACCTCGACCATCCCCTTTCAAAGCGCGGCTGCGTGGGTCAGCTTCATGACCGGCAAAAACTCCGGCAAGCACGGCGTCTACATGTTCCAGGATTACGACGCGCTCAGTTATTCCTACGTCGGTCGCACCGCCAATTCTCGGTATTTCGCCGGCCAGACTATCTTCGATGTGGTGGGTGAGATGGGCGGGACCGTGGCAGCCGTGCGGGTTCCCATGACGTATCCAGCCTGGCCGGTCAAGGGCGTAATGGTCTCGGGATTCCCCACTCCGGGCGATACGCCGGAATCGTTTTATCCGCCTGAGTTGCAGGCCGAAGTCGGCGGCGCGGGCCAGTCTGACGAAGCAGATTTTCGGTTGCTGACCACCGAACAGCAGGTGGAGAGTCTCGATGGTCAGATGGAGCGGATGTCTGGGCTGGTGCAGAAATTAATTCGGGGTTCGCACGATCTCTTCATGGTCGTCCATCGGGTGCCCGACCCGATTCATCACTTTTTTCTCAAGTTCGTGGACGATCGTACTCCGGCGTATGACGCGCAAGAAGCAGCGCAATGGGGTGACGTGGTTGATCGGTTTTACCGCAAGGTGGACCAAGCCCTGGGCGAGACCCTGGAGCACGTGACCGAAGAGGACAGCATCTTTGTCATCTCCGATCATGGGGGCGCCATTACACCACCTCGTCAACTTAACCTCAATGTATGGCTGGCCGAGCAGGGCTTGTTGACCGTCAAGGAGGAGACCAAATCGCTCAAAGAGCGCGTCTATGCGCTGAACCAGCAATTCCTCCCCTCCAAGCTGCGCTCTTTTCTACGTCGCAAGGCGCCGAAAGGCGTGCAGGGCGGTCTTCGCGATATGTGGCAGGGGCTGCAGCAGATCGACTTTTCCCGAACGAAGGCATATCACTTCCCGATGAAGTGTCCACCGCTAGCCGGGATTAATCTGAACGTCCGGGGACGGCAAACGCAGGGCATGGTCGCTGCTGAGGAGTATGAAGCGCTTCGCGACGCCATCATTCGAGACATTCAAAATCTGCGTGACCCGAAGACCGGCGAAAGCGTGGTACACCACGTCTACAAGCGCGAGGATCTGTATCACGGCGACTTCGTGGAACGGGCGCCGGACATCATCGTGTGGTGCCACGATATGTACAAAGAGGGGCCACTGGCGCAGGGCCCCCTGGTGGGCGAGGTGCCGTACGACGAACTGGTCCAGGTTCCGGGCTCCCACGACGAAAAGGGAATACTCATCGCGAAAGGGCCTGGGATTCTAGCGGGAACCACCGTGGACGGGGCGCACTTGCTCGACCTGCCATCCACCATCCTCCATACGATGGGACTCCCGGTACCTGCTGACATGGATGGCCGTGTGCTCACAGAAATTTTTGTCGAAGGTGGGCGCAAAGTCGAATCAACGGACATGTCGCTCGCCAAGCAGAGTGAACAGGACTTCCTCTCGGAGGATGAAGAGCAACAAATCAAAGACAAACTTAAAGGCTGGGGGTACCTGTAAACAGTGGTCACAGAAACAGCAATGCATCAGACCTACGGCTCCGTTCCGCACGGCGGAACACTGATCAATCGTTTCGCCTCGCCGCAGGACGCGGAACGTCTGCTCACTGAAACCGACTCACTACCGCACATCGACCTCTCGGCTCGCGAACTATCCGACGTGGAAATGCTGGCTATTGGAGGATACAGCCCGCTAACGGGTTTCATGGGGGAGGCGGATTACCGGTCGGTCGTCGATACCATGCGTCTCACTTCGGGCCTTCCCTGGACCATCCCCGTCACCTTGTCGCTCCATGCCGGGCGGGAGGGCAGCGTTCGCGTTGGCGACCGGCTTGCCTTGCGCTATGAAGGCAAGCCGGTCGCCGTCCTGGATGTACAAGAGGTGTATCGACGCAATAAAGTTCACGAAGCTGAGATGGTGTACCGAACGACCGAGGAGGCACATCCTGGCGTCGCCGCACTATATGCGGAGGGCGATTCTTTGATGGCGGGTCCGATAACGGTCATCGCCGAGCTACCCGATCGAGTCTTCCCAGAGCAGCGGCTGTCGCCGGTACAGACCCGTGCGGCCTTCGCGGAGCGTCAATGGCGGACGGTCGTGGGCTTCCAAACCAGAAACCCGGTCCATCGAGCTCATGAGTACTTACTGAAGTGTGCAATGGAGATCGTCGATGGGCTTCTATTACATCCGCTGGTGGGAGCAACGAAGTCAGACGACATACCGGCCGACATTCGCATGCGGTCGTACCAGGCGCTTTTGGCCAACTACTTTCCGACGAACCGAGTACTACTGGCGGTAAATCCGGCGGCTATGCGTTACGGCGGTCCTCGTGAAGCGATTTTTCACGCGCTCATCCGCAAAAATTTCGGCTGTACACACTTCATCGTGGGGCGAGACCACGCTGGAGTTGGCAATTATTACGGCCCGTACGATGCACAATACATCTTTGGGGAGTTCGCCCCGGGCGAGTTGGGCATCCAGCCGCTCTTCTTCGAGAACTCGTTCTTCTGCACCGTGTGTGGCAACATGGCAACCGAAAAGACGTGTCCGCACGGTGCGGAGACTCGGGTAACGCTCTCGGGCACTCAAGTGCGAGCCATGCTTCGCGCCGGTGAACTCCCTCCTCCGCAATTCTCCCGACCTGAGGTCGCCCGTATTCTCTCGGAAGCGATGAGGACAGAGCGGTAGAGCGGCATCATCGCTTGCCCGGATCCTTGGTTCGGCTCCCGCGCTGGACCAACAAGCACCAGAAGAAGTGCGGGTTACCAATCAGGTATCGCCGCCATAGCTTCCGCGGCTCGGTCGCCAGGCGGCAGAGCCACTCGAAGCCGTGTTCCGTCATCCAGTGCGGGCCTCGCGGGATCCGGCCCGAGACAAAACCGAAGAGAGCCCCTACGGCCCAAACAACCGGCGCATCAATCTGGTCTCGGTGCGCGGCGATCCATTTTTCCTGTTTCGGCGAGCCGAGTCCGATCAGCACAATGTCCGGGCGCGCTGCATTTATGTGCCTGATGATGGCGGGATCTAATCCGTAGCCGGTGCCGCAACCAGCGATTCGCAATCTTGGATGGCGCTGGAGCAGCGCGGTGGCTGCGGCATGGGCCAGGCCGTCCGCACCCCCGAGTAGATAGAGCGAAAAGTCTTGGCCAACGCAGAGAGACGCCAGATCCCAGATCCAATCCGCACCGGTCATCCGTTCCGGGAGTTTCTGTCCCGTCAGCCAAGCGGCGAGGCGCACTCCGGTTCCATCGCAGTAGACGACCTGCCCTCGGTTTAGAATGTCCCGATATCGGCTGTCGTCTCGGGCAAGATTCAGGCAATGCACGTTGACGTAGAGCAGCGTGGTCCGCGATCCGGAGTGAATGCACTCGGTGACGAAGCGCAGCACACCGGTCAGCAGCGCGGCATCGATGCGCACGCCGAACAACCAGACTGGAGGACCTTCGCTCGCCGGCCTTGGCGGGGACGACTCGTTAAATCGCGCCATGTATCTTTAACTTTCTTTAAACGAAGCGGTAAGGACAGCATCGAACAGGATAGCAACTACTATCATTGAGCGTCAGAAGGAGCATATGAGCGCGGAACCACAACAAGCCCTGGAAGTGACGCCACGCGTCGGTATTGCTCCACGTATATTGGGCTTGCCCGCCCGCTTTATGAACAAGCTGCCGGCCACGGAGGGCGCCTTTTGGGTACTCTTCGCACTGTTTGTGCCCAAAATTCTAGGGCCTGTCTTCACAATAGGAATGCGTCGGTTCCTCGGTCCGGGCATCTCCGGCACGTTCGACCTCGCCATCGCCCCATACAAATTCCTGGACAACTTCCGTAATTTCGGGACGGGTCCGGCGCTGGTATACGAACGAACCGTGAGTCGTGCCGCCGCTAACACGGCCTGGAGCCTCAACATGCTGTTCGCGGTGATCGTGACGATCGCCGCGCAACTCCTGGCAGCGCCCATCGCCTCCTACTACGGACATCCTCAGATCGAGGGAGTGTTCCGACTGCTTTCAATCGCCTACATTTTCGCGTCGGTAGGATCCGTCCATTTCTTTCTATTGCTCCGTGATATGGATTTTCGGGCACGATCGGTTCCCCCACTGGGCCAGGTAATTGTCGCCGGCGATCTTGCCGTGCTGTTTGCCGTGTGGGGATATGGGGTCGGCGCGCTGGTTGCCCGAGAGCTGGCCTCCGTGATCGCGGGAGCGATACTGCTCTGGGCGGTCTATCCGTTTCGACCTCGAGTGCAGTTGGTGCCAAGTATAGCGTGGAACCTCTTCCGCTACGGCGCATGGGTGGGGGCCGGCTTAACCATTCTCTTCCTCTCGCAGAACGTGGATGTCTTCATCGGGGGTCGCGTCATTCGGAATCAGAGCGACATCGGCTTCTACACCACGTCCTGGAAGCTGGCGTTTATTGTCGCCAGCATCTTTACGCTCGTCGCCAGTAGCATGGTTTTCCCTACGCTCAGCCGCCTGCAGGACGACTACGGGCTGCTCAAGCTCAAGCTTCTCAAGTCCATACGACAAATGGGCCTGTTAATGTTCCCGGCCGCAACCTTGCTGGCGGTTATTGCCCCCGTGGCAATTGTTCCGCTGCTGGGCGAAAAATGGGTGCACTACCGAGCATCCTTTCTCGTACTTTCCCTGCTGGCCTTTTACGCGGGCAACCGCACGATGCTCTCCATCTTCTTCGAGGCATACAAATCGATTGGTAAGCCCTGGATCGTTTGGGCGTACAACAGCGTGAAACTGGCGATCATGGTCCCGGCCATGATTGCTGGCGCTCAGCATGGCATCCTGGGTCTTGCCTTGGTATACATCCCCGTACAGGTTCTGGAGTTCCCCGCTGCACTGTATTTAGCCAACAGAGTGCTGAACATCTCCCCGCGGGCGGTCTGGGGCGCCGCCTGGGTACCGGTGACCTCCACCGCCATCATGGCCGCGGCGGTTGTCGCACTTGAAGTCCTCCTGCGCCAGGTGATGCACACTGGCGACCTCGTTGCGCTGGCTGGCTGTCTCGTTCTGGCGGCCCTTGTCTACCTCGCCTGCGTGCTGCTACTGGACCGTAGAATCTTGAACGAAGCACGAGGCGTTCTCGAACGCGGCTTGTAGCCCTGTGCCTCGCAAGCCTCGCCCGGTTGTTGCGCATCGCCTGGCACTGGCGTCAATCCTTGCGCTGGCCGTCGTGTTCCGTCTCTGGGGTATTACCTGGGGACTCCAGGATGCGACCGTTTCGCGCCGTCCTCATCCGGACGAATGGGCCATATACTGGCTCTTTCAGTGGTTCAGTCAGCACCACAATTTGAACCCGTGTGCGCACGGCTCCGCCCAGTGCTTCTTCGACTGGGGAAGCCTGTATCCGTACCTGGCATTCGCGGTTCACGGCGCTTCCACACCGCTACTCGCCTTGCTTCCGTCCACGACCTTTGGTGCTCGCGCCGACCTTACCTTCGTCCAATCGATTCTGGCCGGCCGTTTCCTATCGGTCATGGCCTCAGTCGCGACGGTATACGTGGTCTATCACTTTGCGCGACGAGCATACGCACCACGAGTAGGTCTGGTCGCTGCACTAATAACGGCACTTTCCACCTTGCTGATTCAACTGGCGCACTTTGGCACACCCGACTCGACCACGATCCTGCTCCTGTACACCGCCCTACTCGCGATGTGGTGGTTCCTTCAAGATCCATCGTTCTGGCGATTCGGTCTCGGCGGCGCGGCCAGCGGGATGGCCATGGCTTCTGAGTATCACATGGGTCTTCTGCTGGCGCCGCTCGCGGTTTCCTGGCTATTGGCGGAGCGAAAAAAGGTGGCTTGGCTGGTAACTGCCGTCTGCATTGTTCTCATCGCCTACCTCTCGATCAATGCCTACGCCCTCATCGACCTTCAGTCCTTTCTTGCCGCCACCGAGCACACGCTACGGATCAGGACCGTCGACAGTGGCGCGGAATACGGCGACCGCTGGTCACGCTACGGTTCTGCCTGGCTCTACGTAGTTCGCTATGCGCTGGGCTACGGGATAGGCGCGCTCTTCACCGCGTGGATGCTGGTGGGGGTGGGATGGGCGGCGGTGCGCAGACGGCAAACCGAGCTGTTGCTACTATCCTGGCTGGTCCCGTACTTCATCCTGATTTCCCTCTCGCCCGCCAAATTCATGCGCTACAGCGCGCCGCTCATACCTGGCCTTGCTATCCTGGCGGCAGGCTGTGTATGCGCCGTTTTCGCCAACTCTCGAATCAGTGTTCGAGCCAGCGCCGCACTGCTGGCCGCGATCGCGGTCGTCTACACCGTCGTATACGACGGCGCCTACATGAGTCTGTTTTCGTCGCTTGATCCGCGCTCGGTAGCTGCCGGCTGGCTAACTCAGCACGCACCCCTCGGCAGCGCGATTGCATTTGAAGAGCGACCGAACGGCCTGGTGAACTTGCCGTACTTTCTCGTCGACGAACCAACGGCCGGCGAACCATATCCTCAGTGTTATACGCGCTTCAACAGCGGAACGCTGGCGGGTCCAGAGGAGTACGTCCTGACCGACGACTATGCGCTGGAGGAACATCCCGGGGTTTCTCCGCGTACCGTGGCGCAGTTCCGCACCAGCCTTACAAAAAGTGCTAACTACCGGCTGGTCAAGACCATTCATGAGGTGCCGACCTTTCTCGGGCTGCAGTTTCCCATTGATGGAAGCCCTCATGATTGGCGCTACCCAGACCATGTCATACGGATCTACCGGCACGCGTCGCCCGCCAATCATGCTTCGTATTGCTACCCAACCCTGGCTGCTGCCGTGACGGCTCTCTCTGTTCCGTCGCACGGAAGTTAAGTGCACCGCTCCACGCTCCTCGCAGTCCTCATCTGTGTCGCCGCTCTGCTGGCGAGTGAACCGCAGTCAACTAGCCGGGCGCTGGGAGTCCGTGCTCCAACCTATGCCGTGGTCATCGTCCTGGACGGAGCGAGGCCCGATTACTTCCACCTTACCGCCATGCCTAATTTGCACTGGCTCCAGGGTCAAGGAGTGACGTACTCCCACGCGTTTGTTGGACAACTCATTGCCAACACACCCCCCTCGCACGCAACGATCGGGACCGGCGTGTTCCCGCGCCGGCATGGGGTGGAGGGCTTTTGGTGGACAGACCCCAGGACTGGCGAACTTATTCGACCAACCGACCTAGCCGAGGTGCAGGGCGGCATGCTGGAGCAGGTCATCAGCGACCACCATGTACCTTCCATCTCGGCTCGTTTGAAGGAATCTGACCGCAACGCACGCGTAGTCTCGGCTAGTGGGCACAAGTGTTACGCCGCTGATGCGATGGGAACGGCGAGCGCGGACTACATCTTGTGCGCGGTGATCTACCACGGTCGCTGGGTAGCGCAAGCGGTGCGCCGCCATTTGCCGCCTCCAGGGGCCGTAACCAATCCGCACTGGGACGTGTCGATTCCGCCACCTTCGTCAAGTTTTGGCGCCGCAGTCCAGCAGTGGAAGGTCGGCGCGGAGAACGACTGGACCGTCCGATACGCGCTCTGGGCGTTTCACCGCGTCCACTACCCGCGCCTCATGATGATCAATCTGCCGGAGACCGACGTGACCGGCCATTTCGCTCTGCACAACACTCCGGTTGAAACCACCCTGATGGCTCACTTTGACAGAGAACTGGGAAGCCTCATCGCGGCGTATCGCGACGCTCACCTACTCCCACACACGGTATTTGTGGTGACCGCGGATCATGGTATGAGCTCCGTGCAAGCTCGCTTGCCGTTCAGTACCCTGGATCGCGCCGTGTATCTGGCAGGCGCCTCCAAGGTGTATCTGGAAGCGGACACAGGGGCCGCGATCGGCATTCGCCAACTGGATCGCGCTCGCGCGGTAGCCCTCGAGGTCGCTCGCCTGGGCGGGGCGGCGATTGATGCCACGTACTACAAGCGCCGGCGCTCTGGAGTCTGGTCGTACGCCGCCGCGTACACCCGCGCCTCTCTGACGGTGCGCATGAGGCAGGCATTCCGAATGCTGGCCGAGACCGACGCGTCGGCTGAGGGACCAGAGGTACTGGCGGTGTATGCTCCGCACGTCACCACCGGCGACCGCATCGCAAATGGGTATCACTGGTGGGCTGGACACCTTGGGCCTCAATGGGACGAGCAGCATATTCCGCTGCTGATCGCGGGGGTCGGGGTGCAACATCATAGAGTTTCCAGCTACCCCGCGCGGCTGGTGGACATTGCCCCGACCGTGGAGCAGCTGATGGGGCTGCGCAGCAATGGTGTTGACGGGAACGTGCTGGCCGATGCAGTACAGTCGTCCAGCAGGACCGACCGCTCGAGGCAGAGCGTCCGAGCAGCAGGACTCCTGCCAGTGATCAGAGCCTTGCAGGAGCGGTCGCTCGACACCTACCCGATCACGCCGCCGGGCAGTTGAGCCAGGATCACGTCAGGCGCCGGCAGACCTGGAGGTGTTGTGCATTGGAACAAGGCGCACGGGCAGAGGTCAGAGGCGTTCGCGCTGCCCGTCGCAGTCATGCCTCGCAAGCGCGCTACCCCTGGCTCGACTCGCCAGGCGGCGGCCGAGTGCGCAGATAGCGCTCGAGCTCTTCGATTAGCTCAGGTGCAGTCGGTCCGGGGTTTTCGCTGGCAAAATGCGCCTCGAGCTGCAGAACATACTCTCGTGCCTCCGGGTTCTCGTTGAGCGCATCATCAATCTGCCGACTAAAGGCGCCCGCCTGCGCCTCGAGCGGCCCCAAAGGTAATTGCACCTTCAGCAGGGCAGAGGCATGTTGCATGAGGGCCAGCGCGGCTTGCGGATTGGGCGCCGCCGAAATATAGTGGGGCACGTTACTCCACAGGCTCAAGGCGGGTCGCCCCGTCGTACTCCAGGCATCGTGGAGTGCGCCAAGAATGCCGGTTGGCCCTTCGTAGGAGGAGTATCTCACACCGAGGGACCGCAACTCGGTTGTGAGGGCGTGAGTGGTGGCGTAACCCGTCACCCGAGGCTCCACCGTGTGTGGCACGTCGGCGAGAAGTGCGCCGCAGGTAAGCAGCGACGAGGCATCCAGATCGGCCGCCAGATCGGTAACCAGCCGGCAAAAGGTGCGCCAGCGCAGTTGCGGCTCGGTGCCAACAAGAAGCACGATATCAGTCTCGGCGTCCGGCACTTCACGGTAAAAGAATGCATTTTCAGGCCATTCGAGACTACGTTGCCCAGCTGCGCCCAGACTAACCAGCGGTCTCGTTTCGGTGAAATCGAAAAACTCCTCGGCATCAATCTCAGCAAAACGCGCCGCCGACCACGACCGTTGCAAACTACGCAAGGCAAAGGTCGCGGCCTGCCCGGCGTCGTTCCATCCGGCGAAAGCGGCAATGAGTACCGGCCGGCGCAGAGTCGGTCGGCTGACGATCCGTAGGAGGGAATGATCCGGCATGTGTAGGGATCCTGATCGAAAGCTGTATGCCGATAACTATACAGGATTGAGCCGGTCTCACCCGCCTGGCGGCGCCTGGTCTCCGTCGTACTCAGTGTGATCGCGAGCGACAGCCGAGTTCCTGACGGTATAGTTGGTAGGATGATCGTGTCGCTCTGGCGGGTTCGCTCCAAGCCGCGGATGCTGGATTCGTGGAGTCAGCGGCCTTCATGGACGCAGTAGCGGTCGACGTTGGCCAAAGAGGAACAGGATGAGCGAGATCGTGGGACGGGCCGGCGGCCCGCGTGACGCGGGACAACCCGGAGAGGACAGTGCGGCCTTGCAGGCCGATGTGGACGGTGCTCGCTGGCTGCGGCGCCACATGGCGGCAGGAGCCGCCATCGTCAGCACTGTGACGGATGGAGGATTCCGCGCCACGACGGTCAACACGTGTATTAGTACCTCGCTGGATCCTCCCCAGTTCCTCGTTTCCATCGAGCGCGACAGCCAGATGGAAGACTGGTTGCTACAAAGTGCGGTGTTTGGAATCAGCGTGCTGCCCTGGTCCGAGCAATTTGCCGCCGATCAGTTCGCGGGTTTCACGCCGCTCGCGTCGTCCACCTTTCGCGGCATCGACTACTTTACCTCGGTCACTGGCGCCCCCCTCCTGACCCGCTGCCTCGCCTGGGCCGATTGCAGATTGGTGCAGAACCTGCTGACCGGGGACCACCGCTGTTTCGTCGGCGAGGCCGTAGGCTTGGGACGAGGTCAGGGCAATCCCGACCAGCCACTGGTCAGCTATGTGAGTCGCTATCGCTCGGTGCGATAGATGAGGAAGCCCTAGCCCGGTGAATTCGCAGCGCCAGTTCAAGGCCAAATACCTTACTTCACCGTCACGCTCTTGGCGAGGTTTCTGGGTTTGTCCGGATCGCACCCGCGCAGCAAGGCGAGTTCGTAGGCGAGGAGCTGGGCGGTTGCCGAGATCTCGTACGGCGCCGAAACTGAGCAGGACACGGGGAGGGTCACATCAAATTCGCTTTCAGGCCGGGGCGAAAAGCCAACCGTAAAGGCGCCACGAGCTTGCACCTCCGAGGCAGCGGCCAGGGCTTCATGCCGAAAATCCTCGTCAGGCGCCAGGATCAGGCACGGTGTGCCGTTGGTAATCAGCGCGATCACCCCATGCTTCAGCTCTCCGGCGGCAAAGCCTTCAGCATGAAGGTAGCTTACCTCTTTGATTTTCAAGGCAGACTCGAGCGCGAGCGGATAATTCCGATGCCGGCCCAAAATGAAGAGGTGTTGGTGGTCGGTAATCCGTCGCGCCGTGTCCACAATCGTGCCGTGTATCGCCTCGCGCTCGAAGAGTGAGTCGAGTCGATAGCTCGCGTCATGCACTTCGGCCGCGCCGCGCTCGGCCTCGCCCGCCAGGGTCCGTGCCGCCATATGTAAGACAGCCAGCTTGGCGGTGTACGACTTGGTCGAGAGTACACATCGCTCGGGACCGCAGCCGAGAAGGACACTGAGATCGGCCGTCCTGTCCAGTGCGGAACCTTCGGCGTTGACCAGCGCCGCGATTCGTGCGCCGCGAGCACGCGCCTCTCGAACCGCTTCCAACACATCGATCGTCTCTCCGCTCTGCGAAAACGCAACGACGAGGCTATCCGGGCCAAGGAGTGGAAGGATCAGGTTCAGCTCGGAAGCGGCCGCCACGGTGCTGTTCTTCCCAGCCATTTCAGCCAGCAGATAGCGCGCTTGCATGGCCGCGTGATAGGCGGTGCCGCAACCAATCAGGTACACGTCCCGTGCCTCCCCGATGGCCTGCGCCAGAGCCCCCGCGTCGGCGCGCTTCCGCTCAGCGATTTCTCGCAGTACGCGTGGCTGCTCGTGAATCTCTTTAATCATGAAGTGCGCGTACCCCTCCAGTCCGGAGTGCCTGACATCCCAGGTGACGTTCCTGACCTCAGGGTTCAGCGGTTGACCGCTTTGCACGTTGTAGACCCGGATGCCATCCGGCGTCAAGGCAGCAGCATTGCCATCTTCCAGAAAGTGGATCCGTCGCGTATGATCGAGCAGCGCATTGGCATCCGAGGCGAGATAGACCGCGTCATCAGCCCAACCAAGGGCAATCGGCGAGCCGTTCTTGGCAACCGCCACCTGTCCGGCATGAGCATCAAGCACGGCAACCGCGCTGAGCCCTTCCACTTGACGGAAGACGATGAGCAACGCGGTCAACAGGTCAGGTTCACGCTCAATTTCCTCTTCCAGTAAGTGGGCCAGCACCTCAGTATCCGTTTGGGAGAGGAAGATATGTCCGGGGCGCAGCCGTGCGCCAAGTTCCTGGTAGTTTTCCACGATACCGTTATGAATCACCGCAAACCGCCCGGCACAGTCAATATGCGGATGGGCGTTGGCTTCGGTGACGCCGCCGTGCGTCGCCCAGCGCGTATGGCCCAGCGCCACCGTACTGTCCGGGAGGTGAGTGGAGGCCTGCGAGATCGAGCCGGTTGCTTTTTCGCTCTCCACTTCCCCATCCTTGGCGACCGCAATTCCCCAGGAATCATAGCCGCGGTATTCAAGAAACTTGAGGCCGGCGAGGACCTCGGAGGTATGACGGTTTCGTGCCGCGACAAAACCAAAGATGCCACACATGCGTAGCTCCTGTGCCGAGTAGGATGGTACGACGCGTCATCAAGGCCCGCTCGGGCAATGCGTCGCGTTCGTACAGATTGATCAAAAAGCGTTGCACTCGGACGTTCTTTGTCTCGCGGTTACCCGTCGTGGTTTGCTCCGTCCGTGACGACCGTGCAGGCCGAGAGGCCACCCGCCGAATGGTTCGATAAGCCTCTTCCTCGTCACCCGCTGTAGCGGGCCCGGCGCTGTCCGAATTTTCTTCCCTGCCGCACTTCCTTTCGTACCTGGATCTATCCCTTCTACAGACACCCCAAAGTACAGAGGCTTGGGTCCTGGATCGGGCAGGTCACCTTCGAGACTTTAACCGTCCGGCAGCCATCCTGACAAGCGAGCACGGTTTCAGTTTGGTTACAACGCGGCTGACCATCATGCCGGTGATAACTCCGGGAGCCAATCACGATTGAATTGATTCATCGCTTCGACCACGCCGTGTTGTGCCACGGCTTCAATCGCTTCCGCTGCGAGGTCGAGTAGCTCTGACAGGAGTTCAGCCTGATCGCGTGGAAAGCGTTGCAGTACATGACGCGCCGCGTCCCCCGGGGGGCGCCCAACACCGAGGCGCAGCCGGCCAAACTGCTCGGTTCCCAGCGACTGGATAATCGACTTCAATCCACCGTTCCCGCCCGACCCTCCTCCCGAGCGCAAACGCATTGTCCCAAATGGCAGATCGAGATCGTCGCATACCACCAGCACTCTTTCGCCAGGCACATTGAAGTACCGCGTCAGCCGCACCACAGCGTTCCCGCTTTCGTTCATGAAGGTCACCGGCTTGGCCAGCAGGATCGGTACGCTGTTAATGGCGAAAGTTGCAACATCCGCGCGATGTTTTGACCCCTTGAAGCGAAGGTCATGACGGCGCGCGAATGCTTCCACCGCCATGATTCCGATGTTGTGCCGCGTGTTTTCGTACCGGCTGCCTGGATTACCCAGGCCAACAACCAACCATCCGGCGCCCGCCTCCGGAATAGGCTCGTGCTGTCGCCAAAAGGGCATCAGGCCTCTCCCATCCCCTGGCCGTCACACCAATACCGGGCTAACTCCGTCCACTCCGCGATGGAGAGAGTCTCAGCCCGGCGCTTTTCGTCGATACCGGCGCGAGCCAGCAAATCCTGGCCTGCATCGCGGGACAGCGACAAACCGCTGGAGAGTGAATTGACGAGCTGCTTTCGCCTCATGCCAAAACCAGCGCGAGCGACCGCGAAAAAGGCATCACGAAGGGGGCCGGCAGTCGTCGACGGGTGCGGCGACAGCCGCAGGATGGCGGAATCGACCTTGGGCGGGGGGAAAAAGGCGCGCGAGGGAACTCGCGCTACGATTTCAGCCGAGGCGTAAAACTGAACGCTCACGCCCAGCAAACTGAGCGAACCGGGAGGCGCCACGATCCGCTCGGCCACTTCGCGTTGCACCATCAACACCAAGCAGCGGGGTGGGCACAACGCTTCAAGGTATCGGCGAATAATCGGGCCGGTGATGTAGTACGGGATGTTTCCCACCAGCTTGTACCCTTCCCGCAGATGACAGCAGGGATCAAAGTCGAGCGCACTGCCGTGCCATATCTCAACGTTGCGGGCCGACTCGAACTCGGCGCTCAGCAGGGTCACTAGCGAATCATCCAGCTCCACCGCGACTACTCGGCGTGCTTGAGCCGCGAGAGCGTGAGTCAGCACCCCGGTCCCGGCGCCGATTTCCAGAACCGTGTCGCTACTTCCAATCTCGCCCGCGGCAAGAATACGCTCCAGATATGATCGATCGCGCAGAAAATTCTGCCCCAGGCTCTTCCGCGGCTTAAGCCCGTGCTGCCACAGCGAGACCTGCGGCGCCTCGCCGTCGTTGTGGGCTGGCACTAACGGCTATCCGCGAGTCGTGGATTTTAAGACGCCCTGGATGATCGTCCGCTGGGTATCCACCCAATACGGATAACAACTAATGAGCGTCACGGTCGCGTTGGTGGTCGGGTCGAGTGGGTGAATGTTAGTTGGGTCAACGGTCTGTTGGTTTACCACGGAATAGGTGTACAGAGCGTGGCGGGTACGGAGCTGGATGCTATCGCCTGGGGTTAACTCCCCAATTCGTTTGAACAGTTCGCCCTTTATGTCGTCGTGCGCGGAGTAGGCCCCGTTCCCGGCAGCACCCGGATCGGGCGTGGTCGTCAGGTGTCCAACAGCCCAGTCGGCGACTTCCCATACACCCTGGATTGGCGCCGTTTGCACCACCGGAGCATCGACGTGAATCTTAGGGATGATGATGCGAAGCGCCGGCTCAGAGCCGGGCATGAACGCATACGAACTGTTCGTCGCCGCGACCACGGCCTTCTTCTTATGGACGCGTGAAGGCTGCTGGACGCGCAACTGCTGATGGACAGCTAGCTCTCGGGCCAGCTTGTGAGCGGTGAACTGTTGTGCGGCGGTCCAGCGCTTGGGAGCCGCGACCGGCTGGCGGTGCACAAAGGCGAACGCGACATACGCCAGGAGCATCATCCCGCCCAGAACCATGAGTGAGCCAAGGGCGCTTACAAATTTCTTCATTGTGTCTCGCTTCTCTCCTTAGTTCATCTCCAGTATACCTGTGAATGCGAGTGTTTGGAGATAGTCGACGGCCTCGTTCAAGGCCTTGGCTCGATGGCTTACCCGTGCTTTCGCCTCCGGTCCAACCTCGCCAAAGGTTCTACCGAAGGCGGGGAAATAGAAAATGGGGTCGTAGCCGAAGCCCTCGGGTCCTCGCGCTTCGGTGGCGATCATGCCGTCCACCGCTCCTTCAAATACCGCCGTTGCGTGCCCTGGCGCCACTACCGCAACCGTGGCAATGAATCGAGCCGACCTCGCTGCACCGGTCACTCCTTCCATCTGCCGCAGGAGAAGACGGTTGCGATCGGCATCGGTCGCCCTCGGACCGCCATAGCGCGCCGAATAGAGCCCTGGCCCGCCTCCCAGAGCATCGACTACCAGGCCCGAATCGTCGGCCAGGACGATCCCATGGCGGACGCGCGCGAACCCCTCGGCCTTGAGTACCGCGTTCTGGGCAAAGGTCGTGCCCGATTCTTCGATGTCCAGTGCGATGCCGGCTTCGATTGGGGAGACGGCATTCATGCCGTGACCGGTGAGCAAGGTACGGAGTTCGAGCAACTTCCCACGATTATTCGAGGCAATAAGAATCTGTGACAGCATATGAGGTGTCTCGCCATGCAGCATAATCCGCCTCTCCCGGCTCAATCATCGGTGCTCGAACGCATCCGGCATCTCTATATCCATATCCCTTTTTGCCCCAGCAAGTGCGAATACTGCGCGTTCGTGACCCACATCGGCAGCCTCAAGCTGGTGCCGGACTACCTCGCGTCCCTGGCCCGAGAGGCAGACATCCTAGCAGAGAATAGCCGGAGCGGCGATCTCCACACGGTCTACTTCGGCGGAGGGACCCCCAGCATGCTTCAGCCCGAGCAGATCGAGTCGGTACTAACCCGCATGCGGGACTGCTTCGGCTTCGCTCGCGACTGCGAGATCACGATTGAAGCGCATCCGCTCACCGTCGATCAGCAGCGTCTGTCCGGATACCACTTGGCGGGAGTCACCCGGATCAGCTTTGGCGCCGAAAGCATGCGCGATAGCGAGCTGAAGCGTTTAGGACGCCGGCACACAGCTGCACAGGTCGAGCAAGCGGTGTGGAGCGCCAGAAACGCGGGATTCGCTTCCGTCGCCCTCGATCTGATGTACGGCCTGCCGGGACAGACGATTGATTCCTGGCGGGCGACGCTGGAACGAGCACTCGCGTTGCACGCCGACCATTTGTCGCTGTACCCACTCTCCATTGAGCCACGCACAGTATTCCGCCGCGAATTGACACGCGGCCAGCTGGAGCTTCCCACTGATGAACTGGTGGTGGGGATGTATCACGAAGCATGTACTCTCTTGCGGCTCGCCGGATACGAGCATTACGAGGTGGCCAACTGGGCACGGCCCGGAAAACGATGCGCCCACAACATGGCGTACTGGATGAACCAGGAGGTGTTGGCGGTGGGTGTAGGGGCTCACGGGTATGTGAAGCCGTTTCGAACGGAAAACATCTCGCACACCAAGCACTACATCGATGCCGTTTTGAACGGACGCGCCGCGGTCCATAATCGGGAGTTAATTGCCTCGGCAATCGAATTAGCGGAGACAGTGGTCCTGGGGTTGCGCTTGTTAACAGAGGGCATCGACCTGGACCAGATCGGCCGGCGTGTCGGCATCAACGCATCGGCTCTCTACGAGGCGGAGGTGGCAGAGCTCAGCAGCCTGGGGCTGCTCGATAGTTCATCGGGTCGCCTGACGCTCCCCGAAGCAGCAGTTCCTGTAGCAAACGAAGTATGGGAACGCTTCGTCTCTCCAAGCCAAGGCGTTATGTAGAGTTCTCCATCCACAAGTTGACAAGGATTGGGGAAAACTGTAAGGTAGTACTTGCGTGCTGGTCCTAACTTCTTGGCTACGGATAGACGGAGCCGGACCTGGGTATGTGCACGGGTCCGGCTTCAGTTGCATTCCGGCCCTGAGAGGAGCTTCTCTTTGCGTCTCACCGTGGTGCTCACCGTAGCGCTCATGTTCTGCCATCCAGGGCTCGTTCATGCCCAGGGAGGTGCCTCAAGTAGTATTCGCCTGGCGCATGCGAGCGTACTGAACGGCCAGCGCCAGACGGTCACGGTATACGCTCGCGATCTGGCGAGCAATCCCCTGGTTCACGCAACTGTGCAGGCCACCGCGCAGTATGGACCGATTCGACGACGCTACGTCATGCCACCGACCGACCTGCACGGTATGTCGGCTCTGACCTTCGTACCTCCAACGGTCAATGGGCGAACTTCCAGTGCGATACAGGTCGTGGTGACAAGCGGCGTATTGAGACAGGTTCTCTCCAGCAGCTTCACCGTGACGGGTACCAGCAGGGCGCCGAATCCCATTCGCCGCCCCTCGCTGGTCATCGCCACTCGGGTCTTGCCCGCCTCAGCCGTCCCACCGGAGCCAGTCTGGGTGGTTGTATACGCACACAATCCATTGGGAGGCGCCCAGTCAGCTGTACGCGTGTCTGCCCAGGTACTTTTTGTAGGTCGTCGGGTGACACTCACGGGCGTCACCGATAGCAACGGCATAGCAGCTATGCGTGTGGACACGGGACTCGTTCGGACCGGTCAGACAGTGCAGGTGTCGGCCATTGGACAGTGGAACACGATGCAAGTTTCCAGCACGACACACTTCACCATTCGCATGAGTGCCCGTAGTATGGTCCCCACGGCCCAGCCCAAAGCCACCGACACGCCACTCCCCGCGCCCACGGCCAACCCGGCTCCGGCAGTGGTTATCGCGGCGCCTCTACCAAGCGCGACCTCAACCGCGACGGCCACGATAGCACCGACCGCGACGGACACACCGACCGCCACGCCAACAGTTGCGTTGGAAGTGCTTGCTACTGCCACCTTTACGCCGATACCAACCTCTACCCCGTTGTCCACGGCGACGCCTGTGCCCACGCTTACCCCGACGCCGACCTCCTCGCCAACAGCCACAGCCACCTCTACGCCGACGCCCACGAACACGCCGACACCAACGCCGACTCCCACCGCTACCCTGCTTCCGACGGCCACTTTCACCCCGCAGCCGACCGTCACTCCGCAGCCAAACTGCCCTGGTACGCAAGAAGGGTGCATCCGGGCGATGCTCAATTTAATCAATCAAACACGGGCGCAAAACGGGGCGCCACCGCTCGCGTTGAGTGGCGTGGAAAGCTCCGGTACCTCATCCTGCCCGGGGGCGTATGGTCACTCCACGGCGATGGCGGCCAGCGGACACATCTGGCATCAGGATCCTGGCTATCCCGCGCAGTCCTTCCCGACTAACTTTTGCGTGCGTAATGGAGCACTCGGGCAGAACGTAGGCGAGTACGCCAGCGGTAATGAGCTGAGAGATTTGCAGGCCATGCACAACCTGATGATGAGCGAGCCACACGACCCAGCGACCTGCGCTTCCACAGTCGATCACGCTTGCAACATTCTGAGTGCCGGTTTCAACCAGATTGGCATCGGAATCTACGTGTCCGGCGGAGCCACCTGGTTGACCGAGGACTTTATTGGTTAACGCCCGGGCGGCACGCTGTGCAGGGGCACAGGTCGCGCAGATAGTCAAACGAATAGATACCACTGGCGTGCCCGCTGGCCCAGGATGGGCACAGAGCGTAGCCGCCCACCAGCGTCACATCCGCCAGCGTCAATTCATCAGCGGGTAGGCGGTCGAGCGACGACAAACGGCCTGGTCGCCCCCACTCACCCTGGCACACGGCACAGGGACAGGCCCACCGCAGCTCCTCGACGCGGTACTCGCTCCGGTGACCATCGTCCCATGAAATGGTGATCGAGCCGGCCCCTCGATCGGCTTGGATGCTCGATGGGTTCATGTAAACTACGCCGGCTCTAAGAGGCCCGAGACGAAGTGCGCGACCGTCTCATAGCGGCCAAAGGACGGGACGACATAGATTCCCGCGGTCAGGTCGTCACACGCCTCAACCATTTCACCGGCCATGGCAAGCCCTTCTTGCACGCCCTCGACACCGGCCAGATCCATGCGTCGCAGAGCCTCTCCGGTGAGTTTCACGCCAGGAAGTTCGTTGTGAATGAAGAGGGCGTGTCGGTGACTTTGCAGCGGCAGAACACCCAGCAGGATGGGTATCGTAATTGGCGCCACGGCGGCCAGAACTTCTCGAAACAGGCGCGCGTCGTACACCGGCTGCGTCATCACGAAGTCAGCCCCGGCCTGCATCTTCTCTTTGAATCGGGAGAGTTCCCAGTCGAGGTCCTCGGCAGTGGGGTTCAAGGCGCAACCGACCAGAAATCGGGTAGGAGTCCCAATCGAATTACCGCCGATATCGACGCCCAGGTTAAGTTGTTTGATGATACGGATCAGGCCGATGGAATCGACATCGTACACCGCACGCGACTGTGCATAATCTCCGATGCTGGGTGGATCCCCGGTGAGCGCCAGGACATTGCGCACGCCCATGGCGTGTGCCCCGATAAGATCGGACTGGATGGCCATCAAGTTACGATCGCGGGTGGTGAAGTGCAGGATCGTTTCGATCCCCACCTCGCGCTTGATGAGCGCGGCGGTGGCGATCGCGCTCATCCGGACCCGCGACATCGCGCTATCCAGAACATTGACAGCATCGACACCTGCGTCCTTTAGCAAGCAAGCACCCTGCAGGACTTTGGCTGGGTTGGCGCCGCGCGGGGGCCGAACTTCGACACTGATCACGCGTCGCAGGCCGAGCTTGCCCACCAGGCCCGACTGCTCTCCCGCGTTGCCGTCCTCCAAGTCTGGTTCCTGCGAGGGCACGACCTCCACCACCGGAGTAGCCCATGCGCCTTCTCGAAATGATCGGGCGAGGGCTTGAATATGTTCTGGGGTCGTCCCGCAGCACCCGCCCACAACCGCCGCCCCCAGGTCGGCCATCCGGCGTCCATACTCCGCCATGTATTCCGGCGAGGACAAATACAACACGCGGTTGCCCACCTGACTCGGCCACCCCGCGTTGGGCATGGCGGAGACAGTTGGTGCGCCCGCCGCCAGCAGGCGTTCCGTTACATCCAGCAAGGTGCTGGAACCAACGCTACAATTCGCGCCGATCACGTCCACACCCAGCGCTTGCAAGCCGGCCACTACCTGCTCCGGGGAGTGTCCCCGCGGCGTAAGGAGATCCTCGGTGAAGGTCATCTGCACCATAAGCGGGAGGTCCGCGATAGCTTGAGCCGCGCGTATGGCCTCGGCCACCTCATGCAAGTCTCCAAAGGTCTCAAAGACGAGCAGATCGACGCCACCCTCCAGCAATCCCAGGATTTGTTCCCGGAATATCTGGTAGGTCTCGGCCAGGGTGGCGTTGCCAAACGGTTCCAACGGCCGGCCAGTGGGACCAACGGACCCCGCGATGAACACTGGTTCGCCGCAAATTTCTCTCGCGCCGCGTGCAATGCGAGCGCCTTTGCGGTTGATCTCGTGAACGCTATCCTCTAGCCCGAAGAGCGAAAGCTTCGCCCGATTGGCGCCGAAGGTGTTGGTCTCGATCAGCTCAGCGCCGGCTCGGATGTACTCGAGATGTATCTGTTCGACACGAGCAGGCTGTAGGAGATTCTGACGGTCGAAACAGTCGTCATAGGCAACACCGCGGGCATATAACTGGGTTCCGATTGCGCCATCCGCCAGCACCACTCGGCCCGTCGTTAGCCGTTCACGAAACGGATGCTCCATGTGCTCCCTCGTGTAAAATATCCAGGTATTCTAGTGGAATGGCTTGTCACCTCTCCAAACAGCGGTCGCTTTTCAGGAAGGATCGGTCGAAGCCGGCGGTGTCGCAGTCGTACTGGTAGATTGACTCCTACTGCCCTACGCGCGTATAGTACGGCGGCAAGCAGTGAGCTTGCCGGACACGTCCCCCGGGGAGATACTGCTTGAAGCGACTCGCACTGTTGCTGGGCTCGGCCTGGCTGCTCACGGGATGCGGAGGTCCCGATCGTACGTCTCTGGCGCGGCAGGTCGTTCAGTCATACTGGAGTGATATCAGCCATAATCGGCCTGTGCAAGCTTTTCATCTGCTCACCTCGGGGAATCGGTCGTCGCGGCAGCAATCGCAGTTTTCGCAGGACATTTTGTCGTACCTGCTGCACGAACGGGCATTGAAGGCGACGATCGGCTCGGCCAGCGTAAACGGGGATCGAGCAACCGTGCATGTGACGCTGACCGCGCCGGTTGAGCGAGGCCCGTTACACGGCTACCAGCATCTTTTCTGGGAGAATGGCGCCTGGCGCGTCACCGACTATCCCGGCCTGCTCTCCAACACCCGATAGCCTCCACGAACAGCTTGTGCTATGACCGCCCGCCGTCTCGCTCTCTCCCCCCAACGGCGGCTTAACTCGCGCGAGGGGATTCATGCGCTTGGTCCTTTCCACCGCGCGGCTGTGACGATTCGCCGGCAGATAGGGCGTCACTTCTCGGTGCGTGCCAAACTGACCCTTTGGTACGGCGCGATGTGCGCCCTAACGCTCGCCATGGTCGGCTTTACCATGCTCTGGGAATTGAACCAACGGACCCAGGCCCACCTCGACGCTGATCTTGCCAGTAACGCTCTTCTGATTGCTGGGGAGCTTCACTCACCCGTGCCCGTCGAGGCGCCTCCGCGCTGCCATCAGTGCAGTCCCAAAACTCGCAACTATCGCGGGCGCATCCAGCAGGTTCTCGACGACACCTCAAGTTCTCTGGCTCAACCCGGGCTCTTTGCTCAGGTCGAATTCATTGATGAGTACTCAGCCGCAGCCTCTCCCCCAACGATCACTCTCCAGCCCCATTACCATCGCCCCGTGACGTTGAGCCAGGCCAAATTTGAAGGCATGCTGTTCAGCGGTGGTAACCATGGATATACCACTGTGCGGCGCCGGCTGCAACGCGGGGCGCCTCCGGAGCAGTTTCGCGTCTACTTTGAGGTGCTGATTCCTTCGCATGCAGTCAAGAACACCCAGGCCGTGCTCTTAGTTTTTCAGAACGAGAAGACCTACATCGCCATCCAGCATGACTTCCAACTCATACTCCTAATTGGCATCCCGTTCGGGTTACTGATCGCACTGATTGCCGGATGGATCATCGCACGTGGCGCCCTCCGTCCGATCGGCCGAATCTCACGCACGATGCGCGCCATCGGTGAGTCGCGCGATCTCAGTCGCCGCCTCAGCTTTATCGGCCCCCATGATGAGGTGGGCCGGCTGGCCGATACCTTTGACGGCATGATGGTTCGCCTCGAGAAAGCGTTCGAGACGCAGAAGCGATTCATAACCGACGCATCGCACGAGTTGCGAACACCCTTGACCGCCATTCGGGGCAATGCCGACCTCATGACCAGGGTGCCGGCCGACGAACGGGAACTGTGCCTCACCGCCATTCGCCAGGAGTCCGAGCGAATGAGCCGGCTGGTCAACGACCTTCTCCTGCTGGCGGAGGCAGACATCGAAGAACAACCGGTGCACCTGCAATTGATCGACCTGGACGACGTCATCCGTGACGTCTACCATTCTTCACTCGTGATTTCCGGAGACAAAGTCACCGTCGTGCTGGAACAGGCCGATCCGGTGTCCGTGTGCGCGGATCCTGACCGGATCAAGCAACTCCTCCTTAACCTGCTCGATAACGCCGTGAAGTTCACGCCGAAAGGTGGCGCCGTGACCCTCTCCTTGCGCTCGGAGCGGGCGGTAGCGCGCATCGAGGTAGCGGACACTGGTGTGGGCATCCCTCCGGAGGAACAGGAAGCAATCTTCCAGCGCTTCTATCGCGTGGAGGAAGCACGCAGCAAGCGAGGGAGCGGGCTCGGACTCGCCATCTGTTCCTGGATCGTTTCGGCACACGGCGGCAGTATCGAGGTGCGCAGCGAACCGGGTAAAGGTAGTACCTTCACGGTGAGGCTGCCAATCGCGACCGCCGGACAGGTATCGGTGATTCGCCCTGGGGTGCGAACCAAGGCCATCCCGCATGCCGGCTAACACATCGTTCTCTGACCGAAAGGTTTCCATGCTACGCCGCATCACGGTCCTCCTGGCGGCATGTTGCTTTCCCTCGATCACGCAGGCGGCCACGCCGTACACCGGAAAACGGGCTGGTCCAAGCGTCATGATGACCGGTTTAGCGGTTGCACAACGGCTGCATTTTGTGCTTGAGCGGCAGCGGCGTCTTGAAGCTCGCGGCTATTTGATTGGGCCGGGCTTGTTGCGCACCGAGTATCTGATTCGCTACCAAGCGCCAAACCGGGAGTATCTCAGCGAAGCAGGCGGGAGCTGGACCCACCTGCAATTCCCTCATCGCGAGTCCGCCCGGTTTCGCGCGGTGTACATCGGAAAGCAGGCGTATACATCCACCAACGGCGCGAGCTGGATTTCTGGCATGCGCCAGAGCACGCCGGATCCCATCGACCTCCTGAGCGTGAATATGGCGAGCGTGCCCTGCTGCGCCGCCACCTCTCCGCAATCGGCCACGCAGCTCTGGAACTTGGGTTTCACCACCTGGCACGGCACAAGAGTGTACCGCTTAAAGTACCTCTGTGAGGCGAATGGGATCGCAGTTCGAGGCTCGGCGCTGATCGATGCAGCGACCTTTCTTCCCCTCCTCTACACCGAATCCAGCCAGTCGCCGCATGTAACGGGACAATTTCTGCTGTCATACCACAGCGGCTTCTCAATCACTGCGCCCCGGCCGTAGATCGCTCTGGGAATCCTGTCCGTTCTGTGGTCGAAATTCCGCCGAGGAACAGTTATGGAGTTGCTGTACCTGTAAAAGGTCAGCTAAAAGGTCAGCGTGCAGCATCGGCTGAACGGGGCGTGAACGGTGTAGCCTCTTCTAGCCGAGAGGTGAATGTTCGCTGAAGAGATCACCGCCTCTACTCGCTCCTCTCCGGATGAATATGAAGAATAGGTGAACATTGGGTTAACATCTCTTCAGGTTGGTGTTGACTTGCAGCGCTGATTCCTGTATATTGGCAGAGTTAAGGAAGCCTGGACGGACTCTATCGTGTTCGGGTGCAGGCAAGTCATTAGTGTGAAGGAGGTGGTCGCAGAAGGAGAGGTTCAGGAAGACCGGTGATCGCACAACGGTGGGCGATCACAGCCGTAGCGCCGGCCGTTCTACGCTTGTAGAGCGCGTCCGCGAGGCAATCCAGCGGTCTCCGTCTTTTAGGAACGCCGTTACCCATTTAGCAACTACTTTCAATGTCCTCAGGAGGTACATGTGCAGTTACACAAACGGGCATGGCGCATAATCAGCGTCGCCGCCCTTGTAACCTTTGCACTGCCGGCGGCAACCCTGTCGTTGGCAACCCCGGCAAATGCCCAGACTGCTCCGCTGGCGCCAAGCACGATCAGTACGGCGGCCGGCGGTTTGATTGCGTCGGCAACACCAGGTCCCGTCGCATTTAATCCCATCGGCATTCAACATACCGAGACCTTTACGTGCGGAGCCGGCCTGACGCCGAGCAGCACAAATGCCGGGTTCCCCGGTACGAGCACGAGTCCCGTGGGTCCCGGATCAATCGGTTTCCCCGGTTCGACCGTAGACCTCGTGCCGGGCTGTTACAACGTCACGGCTTCCGTCAGTGACATTACGCAGGGCACGTCGGCTACCTTTACGTCCGCCACCTGCGGCAATCAGGTCGCCACGGTAACAACCGCTACGGTGAACTGCGCGTCGTACGCAAGTCCGATCTGCCCGGTCGGCCAGACCGCGACTCCGGCCAACGCCGGTGTCGGCTTTAACTTTTGTTCGGGTAATCCCGGGCCGACGAGCACCACTACCGCTGGCGTCATCACGTATACCTGTCCTACCGGTTTCACGGTAAGCCCCGCGTTCTCCGGTAACCCGACGACGTGTGTGGCCAAAGCGACAAGTGCTTCCAATACGGTAACGGTCACGCTCAATCCAGGTGCGCCTCACGCATACCTGATTACGTTCACCGGCTATACACCGACGCAGAACGGATTCCCGGGGACCGCCGGAGTTGCGGCGTGCGCGCCCGGCGAAACGTACATCCCCGGCCCCTACAATCTCACCATTTCCGGATCGGCGCCTCCTCAGGAGGTTGTCACCCCGGTCCAGAACGGTGTGTGTCAGTTCACCGTTTCCGCGCAGAAGAAGTACGTCGAGATCACCAACGTGAACCTCACTGGTCCATGCACCGGTGGTCCCGTCCTCTTCTCCGAAGGTCTAAAGAGCTTCTTTGGTCCTCCCTGCACGCTCTCCGCAGTGGCGCTCGGTACGCTGATCCTCAAGACCGGCGTGAACTGCGCACAGCCGACCACGGGAGTTGCTCCCGAGCCGGTCACCGGTACCGACGCTCCCGCCGAGTACGGCAAGGGAGCGCAGTATTCCTGCGTGGGCGACACGCTGTCTGTGATCAACATCCCATCCTCCACGTTCTACCCGGCCGGGCTGCCGATCACCTTCAGCACCACTGGTCCTGGTGGAGTGTCGACGCAATTCCCGGCTGTTTCGCTGAACGGCCTCTGCGCCGGTAACCCCGGTTCAGGTTCCGTCGTCGGCTCGACCGTCGGCACCGTGACCCTCTGCCCCACCGGCTTCGGTGGTGGTTCGGTCAAGGCGTGCTTCAACGGCTACACGACCCCCGGCGGCACAATCAACACGCAGCCGACGCCGGTCTGTAGTGCCAGCATCAATTTCACCTTCACCGCTCCAAGCAATCAGCGCGTCGTCCCGCAGGTCCGATGGGCCGGCGAGAAAATCGTGCTGACCAAGTGCTTCGGCGGTGGTGGACTCATGTCCGGCGCCGCGGTTGAGTTCACGTTACAGGGCGATGCGCGCGCCAACGCGACGCTGATCCCAACCTCGCTCCAGGACAGCACCACGAACGGTGGCCTGGGTGGACTCGGCGGTGGCACCGCTACCAGCGCGAGCCAGAATACGGTCTTCACGGTTACGGATGTGGACGGCTGCGCGAGCGTCATTGCCTACGCTCGTGACGAGGGTGTGGTCAGCGTGGACGCTTCCATCTTCTCGACCTCGTCCGGTCCGGTAGGCGGCACGCCGCTCATCAACGAGCACGCCTTCCTGGTGTACTTCCTCAAGTTCGACCACGTCGATCTCGAGAACACGACCACCACGACCTACCCCATCGCCACCCTGAATGCGTCCTTGGCGTTCACTACGAACGTTCCCGTTCCGGCCGGCTTCCCAGTCTTCCCTGGTCCATCTGCCGCGACCTTCACCCTGCCCAATCCTCCGGGAACCGGTCAGGTTGCTGGTACCTCGGGCATTGCGGTTCCGCTGTGCGCCATCGACTACGTGCGCGCCATGGTCCACGGTTACTTCGAGATCTCGGGCGATCCGAGCGGTCGACCGGCCTCCAACGTCGCGATCCCCAACGCCCCGGCGGGCGCTACCAGTAGCTACGTCCTTCCCGCGGGCCGCTGGGTACTGCCCGAGGACTGGCCTGTTCTGGCCACCTTCGCGGGCTTCAATGGCTTCTCGGGTGACCCGACGACGAACACCGTGTTCCAGTTCGACCTGAACAGCGGCTTCGTCTTCAATCCGAGCGGAGAGCGCGCTGATCTGTGTCTCGGCCCCGCCGTGCCGACTGCCGCTGCCGCGGCGGCGGGCGCCCGCCTGGCGCCTTCGGCAACCACCAGCGGTGTCATTCCTCCCAGCAAATACAGTACCGGCCCCTGCTTCGGGCAAGATGCCGCGGGTCAACCGTATAGCACCGCTCCGCAGGGGGCGTGCGCTGGTGGCCAGACCATTGGCATCGGACCCTTCGACCCGACACAGGAGTGCACCAATCCGTTCCCTCTCCAGTACGCTCCGTCAGGGAGCCTGCTGATCTCTCAGGGAGTCGGCAACAACCACGCCGCCTTCACCCTTGGTCCAATCAGCTCCAACTCGACGTACCTGCCAAACGGTACGCTGTCGCAGTGGGATGCGCCCATGCCGCCGGCTCAGGTGAGCTTCGGCATCGTCAACAACGGTCCTGGCTTCCTTACCGAGGTCAACAAGACCGGCCGGTACGTTATCCGTAACGTCGGCGGGATCTTCGACTCCGCTGGCGCGCTGGTCACGCCAGGCGTCAACCTCTATCCGAATCCGTTCTACTCGGAGGCGATTCCAGCCAGTCCGCTGATCCCGCCGATTACCAACAACGGTGGGTACCTGTACGACAGCTTCGGCTTCCACGGTGGTGGCACCGCGGGCTTCACGACCGCTGGCGCGTTCGTTCCTGGCCTGTCGTCCCTCACGCCGATCGTGACGCCGGCAGACTTCGCGACCACCTGCCCCGCCGGATTCGCCTTCCTCGCTACCGGTGTGTGCCAGGCGCTGAACTTCGTGCCCCCGAGCATCTGCATGGCTAACGGCGGCAACGCCGCAGCCGGCACCTGCACCATTGGGACCGCCAACATCTCGGCCCCCGGCCAGCAGAACGGTACGCTTGCCGCCGGCACGAACAGCAGCAACTTCGGTCCGGCCTGCGCCGCTGCAGGTCTCTCGAACACCGCCAATTCGCTGAGCGTCACCGTGCTTGACGGCACCGGTTTCACACCAGGGATGACGGTCTCGGCGTTCTCCACGACCAATGGAAACGTCCTGGCTCAGAACCTGCAGCTCACCGCTGTTAGCTTCGCCAACACGGCCGCGACGAGCGGACCCGCTACCCTGGCCTTCACGAGCGCGTCGGTTTCGCCGGGTCTCTGCATCTTCGGATTCACCGCCGTGTTCGTGTCGAACGAACTCGGTGTTCCGATCCCGTCTGGCCAGAACGCGCTCTTTGGAGCGGGTTCAGGAGTCGGTCTGGCAACGCCGGGCGGCACTAACGCCAGCACCAACGTCGGAACATCTGGGCTGAGCGGTGGTGGCGCCATTAACGCCGTCATCAACGGCCAGACCTTCGTGTTTCTGGCCGGCTCGCAAGCCCTGGCTCGCGAACTGGGAAGCTGCTTGCTGGGTGTAGGACCGGTCAGCGGACCTGTCGCCTTCGGCACCTGTTCGCCCAGCACGCTGATTCCAGCCGGAACCCTGTTAACGGTCGGTCCGACCACGGGTGGAAACGGCATTGTGCCGGTTCTTGGTACCGTGCCGAACCCATATCCGTTCTGGCAGTGGGTTCCGAATGCCTCGTCCACCGCGGCCCGTACAGCGAGCTCGGTTGGCCCCAAGGCCGCTACCGTATACTCCGACAACCACGGCGAAGCCGAGGTTAGTTTGCAGACCGGTATCGCGTCGAGCGTGGTTCCGGTATCCAACGGAGCCGGTGGCTTCGTCTGCCCGGCCAACTTCATCCCCGTTCCGACGGCGGCAGCGCCAACTAACTGCTTCCTGGACTTCGGCACGTTGGGCTCCGCCGCTACCGTCCCAGGTGGCATCCCATTCAGCACCCTTACCGCCGCGCAGGCAGCGTTCACCGCGGCCAAGCCTGGCTGCTTGAACACCACGGCGACCGGTACGACGAGTGCCGCCACCGGCGCAACGGCACAGCCGAGCGCTACCGGCCCTGCGGCCGGCCAGATCTGTATCAACAATCTGGGCGGCATCGACTTCGGCCCGGGCGCGACCTTTGGCTCGACCTCGCTCCAGGTCATCGCAGATTACCCGTACACACGTGGTGATCATGCGCCGATCTCGTCCGCGGTCCTGACCAAGAACTTCACCTCGATGTTCGCCAAGACCCTGACGGTGAGCGCAGGTTCCGCGGCCCCCGCGGGCACCACGACCTACATCGTTACGATCTCGGGACTCGACGTCTGTGGTCAGCCCCTGACCGGTGAGCCGGTGAACGTCTTCGCCATCGGCAACGCTGGCGCCGTCGTTCTGGCCCCGTTGGGCAGCGGCACCCCGAACGGCAGCAATGCGGCGACCGTCACGCTTGATGCGAACGGAAACGCTGTGCTGTCGCTCGAAGTCCTGGCTACCGCGCTCGGTAATAACGGACTGATCGTCAAGGCGGTCTTCCCAACCGAGGCGGTGGAGCGATTTGCAACGGTCGTCGCCGGCACGACCACACCGACCACGACGACTGTGCTCTACACTCCTGGCTACAACATGATTGGTGGCCCTCCAGGAAGTAACTTCGGCCAGGCGGAAGCCGTGTTCTCGTACAATGCCGCAACCGGCCAGTACACGAATTCGACCGCCAGCGATGCTTCTCTCTCGAGCGCTGCACCGGCATGCATGGGCTACTACGCGTACTTCGCATCGGCTGCCGCGGTGAGCTTGAACGTCTCAAGCAAATCCGGCGACACGGTGCAGTGTACGGTCGCCCCCGGATTCAACCTGATCGGGAACCCGTTCGGCTCCGCGGCCCAACTCCCCTCAGGTACCACCGCGTACCACTTCAATGGCACAACCTACGATGTGGTTTCGCTGATCCCGGTGGGCGGAGCGGCGTTCGTCTACAACTCGTCCACGACGAGCACGACGATCACGCTTACTGCCTCTTAAGGTCCTCCGGGACCGGCGGAAGGAGCGGCCCCTTCGGGGGCCGCTCTTTCTTTGCCCTGCTTCAAGCGCACAAACTTGACACATCTGCGGCCCCTCCCTAAAATCGATAAATATTTGTGACTTCCCTGACCCTCTACCACTGAAAGGACCTTCATGAAGTTTCGCGTTCTCCTGGTGCTGGGCGGAATGGTGTACGCCGCGAGCGTGAACCCACCGGCCGAGGCAGCAGGTCCTGCCACTGGTCCTGCGATCGCCCATCGATCTGCTCCGGCCAGGTACCGAGCATCCGCGCCCAATTGTTCGCTTCACGCTTACGACACGGGCCAAACCTCACTCCGTGCGCGTCAGTACCGCCAGGCCCGGAGCGAGTTTCAAACGGCAATCCGTTGTCACGACCACCTGACCCAGGCCTACGCGAACCTCGGTACCGCGAATTTCGATCTGGGGCAGTATGCCGCCGCGTACTCGGCGTATCGTAGTGCCGCTATGCGTGCACCGCACGATCCCAGTCTGGCCTATATCACGGGATTCGCCGCACTCTATGCCGGCAAATGGAAGGAAGCGGTAGCCTATGCCACGGCAACGTTGAAGCTCCAGCCGAAAAGCGATATCACCTATCACCTTCGATTCCTCGCCTATGGGCGACTGCTGCAACACAAACAGCAGGTGCGGGATGCGTCGACTGAAGTAAAATTGAAGCCCTACAATGCGGACTATTGGGACGATGTGGGGATTGCTCTGTACAACGATTCCAAGCTGGGCGACTCTATCGGTGCATTCACCCACGCGATCCAGCTACAGGCGTCCCACTGGAACTATTACAAGAATAGAGCCATTTCTGAGGTGGCAAGCAAGAAAACCAAGGCCGCGCTGAAGGATCTGGAAAAGGCCCATTCCCTGGCTTCCAGTCCCGGCGATAAGAAGCAGCTGAGTATTGTCATCGCAAAGCTGAAAAAGAGCCTGCATCAGTAACCCGTCGTGTGTCACAACCCGGGGGGGTATTGCGTTAGAGAAGAGGAGGCACACTGTGTCGAAAAAACAGGCAGGGCTCATGCTGTCCCTCGCCGTACTTGTATCTGGTTGCGGGTCGAGCAGCGATCCGGCGGCCACCGTCGATGGCCACGACATCGCAATGAAGACCTATACCGCGGAAGTCCATTACGATCGCATCTCTCAACAGAAGCAATTGGGCTACGATGTCTGCGGCATCAAAGGTCTGGAAGTAGCGTGTCGCTACCTGAAACGAGAGGCGCTGACCGGCGTCATAGACCGGCAGCTCATTCAGGAGTACGCGACGCATCATCACCTGGCGGTGACCAAGGCGGAAGATACGAGAAACTGGCTCTTGATATACCAGGGCAAATTTAACCGGGATCCCCGACAGCTCAACGCGTTTGTCAAAGGCTTTGGCATCGGAATATCGAACTTCCGCGCCCGTCTTACTGACCAATTGCAGCGGCAGAAGGTGCTGTATGACGTAACGAAGAACATGCCGCTCACGGCGCCTGCCATCCGACTAGGCTTTTTACGGGTGGCGGATAAGCGGCAGTTGACGCGCGTGCAGCAGGAGCTCCGTTCTGGGGTCCCGTTTAATTCCGTGGCGAAGCGACTCGCGACCGATCGAAAGGGACCCTGCGCGACTGGCTGTGGTGATCTCGGCTGGATTCCTCGCCAGCTGGTGCCACCGACGGTGCCAGGTGTCGCCTCGGCGCATGCCGGCGCGTTAGTCGGGCCGCAGCAACTGCAAACCGGTGGCTACACCTATTACTCTGTGGAGGCAAGCAAGCCTGCATATACCCTAACTTCAACGCAACAACTTTCGTTACGCGGCCTGCTGTTCGACAACTGGCTCAAAAAGCAGGAACGCCGGGCGCAAATTAAGCGATTTGTAACAGTTTAAGGGGCAATGGTAGCACCGCCTCTCGTGACATTGACATACTTATGGGCCAGTTATCGAACCCCTTGCAGGCTTGTCAGACACGCAATCTAGGGGAAGAACGTTTGGATGGAAGGAAATTCGTTGGTATGAAGCGACTTATTACTGCTGGAGCCGCTCTGGGCCTGGCCGCGATCACGGCAGTCAGCCCGGATTTTGGTTCCGCTCAATCAACCTCAAGCTGGAACACGTTTCACGGTGATTCACCACGAGACGGACAGAGCACGTTAAAGGGACCCACGACCGGGATGGAGGTGGGAACCTGGACTCTGCCCGCGCCGACCGAGAGTTCACCGGTGGTGGATGCCAAAGGGAACGCCTACATCGGAGACGACAACAACATCGTCTATGCGCTCAACACCGCCAGCCCGGGGATCGTGAGTGCCGGCAACCCCAAATCAATACGCTGGTCGTTTGCTACTGGTGGCCCCGTCAAGGCCGTACCGTCGCTATCCCCCGATGGCAGCAAGCTGTTTGTCGGCTCGGAAGATGGGAAGGTCTACGGCCTCAACACAGCAGACGGCTCGAAAGCCTGGGCTGTTGACATGGGTGGGCCGGTAGAGGGCTCGCCCCTGCCGAGCAACGACGGCAGTACCGTCTATGCCTCGAACATCAACGGCACGATTATGGCTCTGAACACCAGCGACGGCTCGGTAAAGTGGAAGATCGCAACGAACAATGCCATCCGCGGCAGCCTGACCCTCAGCCCGGACGGCTCCACGGTCTACGCAGTTCTCGCTTCGTCCGGGGCGATTGACGGCTTTCTTTCGAGCGGCCCCACCAGCGCCGGTTCCAGCACACCGAGCGTGATCTTTAACCCAAGCGGACCGCCCATCTCTAGCCCCGCGGTGGATAATAATGGCAATATCTACGTTACTACTGCATACGGGACGGTGGAATCCTTTGCGGCCGGCGGAGGCGCTGCACGCTGGACCTTTGTCATTCCGAATCACTTCCCCGCCGCATCCACCCCCGCAATTTCCGGCGGCAACGTGTACTTTGGCGCAGGCAATGGCAATATATACGCCATCAGCCAGTCAAGCGGACAACAGGTGTGGCAGCTTCACACCAACGCGCCGGTCGAGTCCTCGCCAACGGTGGCGAGCGGCAATGGCATCGTCTACGTCGGCTCGGATGACGGTAATCTGTATGCCGTGAACGGGACCACCGGCACTGCCGCCTTTATCCGGTTGCTGGGAGGGTACGTCACGTCCTCGCCGGCCATCGGGCCGGATGGTAGCGTGTGGATCGGCTCACAGGGCGGCGGTGTTTTCCGCTTTCTTGACGTTGGACTTCCCCCTCCACCCAGTGTGCCCACTCCCGGGCCTTCCCCCACGCCGAGGTCAACATCCACACCTGGTCCCACCGCAACGACCGCACCTCCCACAGCCACCGCGACCGCCGTGGCAACTACCACGCCAACCACCCTGCCGCTGACGATCTCGGCCAGCACATCGATAAAGCCGGGGGCTTCGCAGGTCGTGACGATCACCTCGGCGCCAAACACCCTGGTCCACATCCGCGTTGACTATGCGAACGGCGATCACCAGTCGCACAAGGTCACGACCAGCGCCACCGGTGCTGCAACGTACAAATACGTCCAGTCAACGTCCAAGGTAACCCGTGCGAATCAAACTGCCACGATCACGGCCACAGTTGGCAGTGGCGCCTCTCAGAACAAGCAAACGACCCAGTACACCGTGAAGTTCGGGACCATTGACGCGTGGGCCGTGCCGCGGGCGGTTAGCCTCGGCCATGTGATCCTCATTTACGTTCACGCCAAAAAGCGCACCCCCGTGGTGGCGTATGTCAGGCTCCGAACTGGCCGCTCGGCAACGTTGCGTGGGAAGACCGGCGCCAAGGGATTTGTGCACCTCAAGTTGAAGGTTACGAGGAAGTCCTTCCGCTCCGGCGAAAAGGTCAGCGTGCAGGCGAACCTGGTGAAGGGGCGAGCATACACGAAAACCTTCTTCACCGTAAAATAAGGGATCGAGTGGAGGAGGCGGCACGACGCGTTCGTGCCGCCTCCTCTAGTGCTCGCAAGACCGTGGTCCCGTCGTTGGCTCACAATTCTTTGAGGGTTGATAATGCATCGTCTCCGCCACGCGTGCCTGTTGTCGCTTGCCGTCCTGGCTGGCTGCGGCGGCTCTAGCGCCGCTCCCAAATCGACTCCTCGAACCGAGTCCGGGCACGCAGCGATCGGTACTGCCCCAGCCACCACGCCCCCGCCGGTCCATCGATTAAAGGGCGTGGCCACGGTTGGACCTCACGCCCCGCCAGCTAATCTACCTCCCCTGGCTCCGGTGAAACCGGCCACGGTAATCCCCGCCGCTGCCTACACCGCCACGCTGCACGGTACCATCACCGATGCCAAAACCCACGCGCCAGTGGTGGGCGCCGTGGTTCGCGTCGGCAGTACCCACCATGTTGCGAAATCGGACGCTTCCGGCCGGTATGTGTTACATTTCCCGGCAGCGGCGCTACAACCGGTCGAGGTCAACGCACACGGCTATGTAGAAGATCTAGCAATGGGCACTGTGGCTGCGCACAGTCATACCACACTCGACTTCCGTCTGGCTGCTTTGAAGGCAGGCGTACCAGTGGCGCCACCGCTACCCGTCTCCTTTGGCAGCCCCTGATTCGCTTGTGCCTGCTGGCCGGCCGTTTCAGGGGGCACGATGCTGTGGGTGTAGGTAGGCGGAAAATCTAGGAGACAGCGAACGCGGTTCAAAGTGTGTGCGCAGCCAATCGATGTAGGCGGGAAGTTGCGCATAGAGACCGGTTGTAGGGACGACGATTCGCACCGCATACCGCTCCGTTGCGGCGATGGCCTGGTTGGCGGTGAGATAGCCTGTGCGAAGGCGCACATTGGAGGGGTCGCAGAGAGGCGGAGCCACCAGCCGCTGAGCCTGGTCCGCTGCTTCCAGGTCATCGACCACGACCATGTCACCCGCAGCGCTGTGCGCATCCAGATATTTCGTGACCCGAGCGGTAAACGGTCGGTCCTCCGCTAGTAGCGTGTGTCGGTCGCGCTGCAGCGTCCTCGGCAGCAGCACGATGTAGGCCGCTCCAGCAATCACCGCCAACGATATCCAGCCCCGTCGGTACTCTGGCAGTCTCCTGGCAATCCCGCTGGAACCGACGCCGGCGGATACTGCGAGGCCGGTCAACAGGATTGCCAGGTGATGTGGAAAGAGTGGTCGAAAGAGAAGCATCATCCCCATACTTCCCGGCAGCCAGAGGGTCAGAAACCCCAGGTCTTTCCATCGACGCGAGGCGATCAGGACCACAAATCCAGTGATGCTCAGGAGTGTGAGCCCCAAATCGAAGCCCAGAAATTGGCTCAAGAGGCTGAGCGGCGACGCGCCCCCCAAATTGATCTGAGCTGCCCGGTCATGCATGGCAACGACCTGACGCCATTGATCCGTAGGCTGAAGCAGCAGAAACTCCGCCCCAACCGGGGCCAGCGCGGACAGACCATACAGCAGCAGAGCGGCTACCCTCTTGCGGGCGCTCCCCGCTGCGACCGTCACGACCCACAGACCGGGAAACACGGCCTCCACCGCAAAGAGCTTGAGGAGGACCGCCGCGGCCAGGGCCAGTCCAGCTAGCGACGCCACGGGCAGCCGGCCACTACGCCAGTAGGCCACGGCCAGCAGCAAGGATAGCGTGACCATAGCCATCATTGGGCCTTCTGCTTCCACGGTATGGGAATAGACCAAGAAACCGGGTGAAACGGCTAGGAGCAGAGCACACGCGGCCGCCGCTAGACCATCCGCCAGCAGCCATGCCAATAGAGATGCGCAGATCAGGGAAACCAATCCAAAGGCGATTTCCACCCAGCGAGCACCCAATATCGAGTCACTACTCACGCGCATGCCGGCGGCGAGAGACGCAAAGAGCAATGGTGGCTGGGCCGAGAAGACCTGGTCGAAGAGGCTGTACCCGTGGGCGACCAGACGGCTGCACGCCGTGTAACGCCACTCGTCGGCATCATCGAAACCATAGGCGGAGGTCGAATACTGGTAGATGCCGCGATGCACGATCTCCCATCCAAGATAGCCGAAGGCCGCCACGACCATGGCAAGTAGGGCGACCCGCCGCTCAATCCGACTCAGAAGAGGACCGTTCGGGGAGGACGTGGCGGCGCCTCGACGCACCCTCACATTCAGGCGCTCAACGGCGGGTACGGTGTCGATAACGGGCGCGTTCGGTGTGCGACACGCTGGATGTCATTGGAGATTCTAGCAGGCGTCCGAAGACGCCTCACATTGGGATGTCCTCCAATTCGCGACTAGAATTGACCGTGACTCACTCTCCCATCGCTGCCCAACTATGGCGATCGTCGCTGGTCCGTGCCGGTATCGTTCTCCTCCTGCTGGGAGAAGCCTTGATCGTGGCGCGACTCCGACCGTATTCAGATTTTTACTTCCCCTTCGTCTGGATTGGACTGATCCTGCTGTTGGACGGAGCGACGCAGCTGCAGACGGGGAGATCTCTGTTCTTTCATGCGCGGACGGCTTTTTTGGTCATGTTTCCGGTTTCGGTGGCGTTCTGGTGGCTCTTCGAGTTGCTGAATCAAGCAGTTCATAACTGGATTTACGTCGGCGCCGAACGATACAGCGGCATCGGTTATGTCGCCTTCGCTTCTCTCGACTTCAGCACCGTACTTCCGGCAGTTTGGGTATCGGCTCTGGCGGTCCGCGCCCTACTTCCTTACGTATCAGCACACAAATTCGCGACCCGGGCCGTCCCTCGCGTGGTGCTAGTCGGCATGGTGATCATCGGCGTCCTCTCCGTCCTGCTGGCTATTACCTACCCCACCTACGCCTTCGGCGCCGTGTGGCTGTGTATGTTCTTTCTGCTTGATCCGATTAACCATGCTCTTGGCAGGCCATCGATGGTTGGCGCGATCTGGCGCCGTGAATGGCGGCTACCGATGAGCTTCGCGCTGGGAACGCTCTTCTGCGGCTTTTTCTGGGAAGGCTGGAATTTCTGGTCAATGCCCAAGTGGACCTACGCCATCCCGTATGTCTATCACTGGAAAATTTTCGAGATGCCGCTCTTGGGCTGGTCTGGCTACCTGCCGTTTGGCCTCGAACTTTTTGCCATGACCAACTTCGTGTTTCCGCTGCTTCGCCTGCCCGTTCCCAGCCTCGATGCCGTTGCATCCGTTCGCCGGCGCCAACGCGACCGCATGGTTTCCTGATTCGCTATTACTGCTTGCGCCATGGCACGAGCGCGCGCTCCAGAGCGACCATGAAACCGAAGAAGAGAATGCTGAGGAGTGACACTGCTAGTACGGCCGCAAACACGCCCGGCTTATCCACCCGCGAGATAAAAATTTGCATCTGCGATCCGACGCCGTTCAGATTGGCTGGATCGGTCGGAAAGCCCACGATCGTAGCAACCCCGGCGATGGACAGGGCATGGCCGATCGGATTAAAGCCGCCCCCCACCATGTACTCGCCCACCAGTGCTCCCACGAAAGCCAGGGTCGACGTGATCTTGAGCGATGAAAAGAGGAAGGGCATGGCCGAAGGAAAGCGCAGTTTTACAAAGACCTGCACCTTTGACGCGTTCAGCAATCGCATCAGTTCATAGATACGCGGGTCGACTGCCTTCAGTCCGACGGTCATATTTACCAGAGTCGGAAAGAAGGTGATGAGCACCGCAACACCGACCACAGCCGCGGCATTGGAGTCGGCGCTGAAAAACGGCATCTTGAAGAACAAGATGGCGAACACCGGCGCGTACACCAGGATCGGAATGCTCTGGACCAGGATGGCCAGCGGATAAAAGGCGCGTTCAAAGTGTCGGGAGGATACGAACAACGTGGCTCCAATGATGGCGAGTAGGTTACCGAGCAGGAATCCCGCCACCGCATCCTGGACGGTGACGAGCAGGGCGATCCCGATGTCCGACCAGTCGTCGTGCAGACCGGTCAGCGTATCGCTGAGGTTCGGCAGCTCGTAGGACGGCACGCCCAGGGCGCGGGGCATAAACTGCCAGATGGCCAGGAACGCGATGATGACGGCCACCGGCAGACCGTACCGGGCCAGCGCCCCGCCCAGGCCGCTCACGGCCCTACGCGACCCGCTTTGGGTCAGGGGTCGAAGCAGCGGAGCGGCGTCCGCCTCCCCGCGGGCATCAACCGTGTCAGCCATGAAACGCTCTCCCTTCCAGCGCCCCTAACACCCGGGTCTCGGTCGCAAAGAACCGAGGGTCCCGCTTGACGGCGGGTTCACGGGGGCGATCGAGCGGCACGGAGATCACATCAGTGATGCGTCCCGGGCGCGGGCTCAGCACCACCACTCGATCGCTCAGATAGATCGCTTCGGCGATACTATGCGTGACGAATACCACCGTGCTCTTTTTTTGGTCCCACACCTTGAGAAGCTCCTGATTCATGTCATCACGCGTAATCTGGTCGAGCGCTCCGAAGGGCTCGTCCATCAAGAGGAGTGGCGGATCATAGGTAAGGGCCCTCGCTATGCTCACCCGCTGCCGCATGCCGCCGGATAGTTCATCGGGTCGTTTGTCGCCAAAGTCGCCCAGGCCGACTAACGCCAGCAAGTCCTCAGCCTGAGTGCGCTGCGCCTGACTTCTGCGTTTGAACACTTCGAGCGGTAGACGCACGTTTTTGGACGAGGTTCGCCAGGGCATCAGCGCGGCTTCCTGGAAGACAAATCCAATCTGCCGTTTCTTGCGCGCGGCCGCCGCCGGTTCGCCGGCGATTCGGACCTCACCGGAGGTAACCGGCAGGAGATCGGCGATCAGCCGAAGCAGCGTGGACTTGCCACAGCCGGATGGCCCGATCACCGAGATGAACTCGTTCTGCTGCACGTTCAGCCTCAGGTCGCGCAAGGCCTCGACCGGTTGCGCGCCCGGATACGTGTAGCACACATCCCGTATTTCTAGCAGCGACATGACGTCTCCCGGAGAGCTATAGGGGGGACGGATTTCGTCCCCCCTATAGTACGGTGCCGGGCTATGCCCATTGTGAGTGTGGTGCCGGGCTGTGCTCTATTTGTACGGGTTAAATTTGTTGGTGAAGAGGAATGAGACGCTCGGCTTGGTGTGAATCAGTCCGAACCGGTACAGGGTGTCGACACCGTCTTGCCAGTATTTCGCGGTCATCGTGCCACTGAAGGAGCCATGAGCATCGCGGGAGAAGGCGGTATAGGTCTGAAGCTCCTTGATTTGCTGGAGCAAGTTTTTCTGAGCGCTAATACCGCCCGACGCGGGAAAGTGAGTGCGAACCGTGAGGCGTGCTGCCTGGTCCGGATGAGAATGCGCCCACTTGAAGCCCCGAGCGGCAACGCTCACTACATGCCGCACCAGCGTCGGATTCCCGTTGATCAGCGAGGTACTGCTAAAGAGCACGTCGTCGTAAAAGTGGAATCCGTAATCAGCGGCCTTGAAGCTGCGTGTCGCCACACCGTTCAACTTCAGCGCAATCGGCTCATTGGTCTGAAAGGTCAGGAAGGCATCGACCTGCCCGGAGGTGAGTTGAGCGATGTCGAACAGAACCGGAACCGGTTTCCAGTCGGTGGGCTTGAGGTGGGCATAGGCCAGCATGGTCTCAGGGACAAAGAGCTCATGTGGCTGATAGCCGACGCGCTTGCCTCGCAAATCGGTGATCTTGTGAATCTTGCTGCTGGCCAGCACGGTCAACCCGAAGACTGACCGCTGGGTGTCGGTGTAGAGAGCTTCAATCGGCACGTGCTGCGCTTTGGCGATAGCGATAGCGGCGCCACTCTGGAAACCAAAGGTGTTGCCCCCACGCGCCGGCACGTCAGTTTCAGGGTGAACACTCGACCCGTACGGTTCATACGAGATGCGAATGCCGGCGTTGCGCCACCATCCATACTGCTCGGCAACCCACAGACCCGCGAACTCGACGTTCGGCTCCCAGTTCAGGATGAAATACACATTGACCATGGGGCGCGAGGTATGGTGCGCGGCCTCCATGCGGTTGAGAGCGGCGGCGGCCACACTGGCCGATATCCCAAACTGGTCAGATTGTAGCTGCGGCGCGGTACCGGCCGCACTGGATGTGTGCGCCCCGCCGCTGCTCAGGACGGTAGTCAACAGAACGGCGAACGCCACCAGGGCGGTAAGCCAACGACGGAAACGTTTCGAGAGCATGCTCTCCTCCTCAACACAACGCGCGAAATTAGGGGGCGATAGGCAACTGGTCCTTGACGATTTTCTCTCGATTCACAGATCGCGGTTCGGCCCTGGCGCCTCCTTTCACTCTCGGACTTGCTTCCCTCTGCTGTCTGCTAATTTTGAATAGCATACTGAACGGATTGTCGTGAGTCAACGTGACGGCTCGCCGGCAGCTCGCCACCGTTCCAGCAAACGGCGCGACGCCGTGTTGTGACTCGCGGCCAGGGCGCTTTCGTCAACTCCGTGCAAATGGCCACCCCGGACAACCGTCTGCCCGCCCACCAGCACCGTGTCCGGCCTGACGCCGCCAAGCACCACTCCAGCCAGCAAATCCTCCTCTGCGCCGGCGGTCTGTAAGGAGTCGCTATCAAATAACACTACATCGGCCACTTTGCCGACCTCCAGGCTGCCAATATCCTCACGGCCCAGGCAGGCGGCGCCGCCCCGAGTAGCCATCCACAGGGCAGCGCGGACTGAAAGCGCGGTTGCTCCGTCCCGAACGCGCGCCGAGAGAATCGCGTGTTTGATTTCCTGGCGAAGATCGTTTGAGTCGTTAGAGGCGCTACCATCCACCCCCAGCCCAAGGTTCACGCCCGCCTCCATAAACTGCTTGGTTGGCGCCAGGCCGGAGCCGAGCAGCATATTTGAGGTGGGGCAGTGAGCCACACTGACCTGTGCCCCAGCCAGGCGCACGATGTCGCCCTCGCTGGGATGGACGCAGTGGGCCACCCATACGTCGCCGGCCAGCCATCCCACTGTACCGAGCAGCTCGACGGGAGAGATGCCAAAGCGCTCCATGCTGAAGCGATGCTCATCGGCGGTTTCGGCGATGTGCGTGTGCAATCGCACCCCGCGTGCGCGGGCTAGCTGAGCTGTTTCACGCATGAGCTCCGGAGTGACCGAGAACGGCGAGCACGGCGCGAGGCCGACCTGTAGCATTGCCCCAGGCGACGGGTCATGGTAGCGCCCGATCACTCGCTCCGAGTCACCCAAGATCACCTCCGCCGGCTGCACCACCGAGTCCGGAGGCAATCCGCCCTCCGACCGGCCCAGATCCATGCTGCCGCGGGTGGCGTGAAAGCGGATGCCGATGCTACGCGCCGCTTCCACCTGCGCATCAATAAATGCCTCGCTCCCGGCCGGAAATACATAGAGATGGTCGGCGCAGGTGGTACACCCGGATAGAACGAGTTCGGCCAGTCCCGTCCGACTAGAGGTGTAAATCATCTCTTCGTCGAGCCCGGCCCAGATTGGATAGAGCAGACGTAGCCAATCGAAGAGGCCGGCGCCCTCGCTTTGGGGGAATCCCCTGGTCAGGGTTTGGTAGAGATGGTGGTGGGTGTTGACCAGGCCAGGCAGAGCGATCAACCTCGAGCAGTCCAGAGTATCGTCAAAAGCGCGTGCGGGAGGCGCGGTATCCAGGTAGACTATCCGCGACTCCTCAATTCCGATCCACGCGCCCTGCAGTTCGGTTTTGCCGTCATCCACGCATACTGCCAGCCGGCAGTCGGCGAGCAGTAGGGAGTTCACGGTACGCCGACCGGCGCCAACGCAAAGGCGCGGACGTCGACGATGCCGCGATCGGTGACGCGCATCTCCGGTATGACCGACAATCCCAAAAAGCTGAGATACATAAACGGCGTAGGCAGAGCCACACCCATCTCCTGGAGTGAGTGCTCGAGCAATCGCAGGCCCGCTGCCACTTCCGCGGCCGGTCGCGTGCTCATCAAGCCCGCAATCTCCAGCAAAAGCTCGCCACAGACGACGCCATTGCGGACCGCAACCAGTCCGCCTCCCATGGCGGCGAGTTGCTCCACACACAGCACCATGTCGCCGTCATTCACGCCCACCACCACGATATTGTGGGCATCGTGCGCCACGGTCGAGGCAAACGCTCCGGACTGAAGTCCAAAACCACGGACGAATCCAAGGCCAACCCGTCCAGTTGCGTGATGCCGCTCGACGACCGCGATCTTTGCCAGGTCGGATGCGGGTTCGGCCACGAATTGACCGTGTACCCTGCTGGGCCGGCTGGTGGTAGCCCTGGTGACCACCTGATCGGGCACAATTTCGATCACGTTAATCGCGGCGGAGCCGTCATCGTCGATCCGAAAGTCAGCATCCTTCACCGTGTGAACGTGAACCGTGTGGGTCACACATGACGGCACTGGAGGCGTTGGGAAAGGCAAACACTGGCCCCCATCCACCACCAGGCGGCCATCCTTGAACACGGCCTCGGGTCGCAGCTCAACCAGATCGGCCATGACCGTGATATCCGCCCAGTACCCGGGTGCGATTGCGCCTCGGTCGGTAAGACCATGAAAGCGCGCGACGTTCAGGGACCCAAGTTTCACGGCATCGCCCAGAGAGAGGCCGTGACGAACCGCCGTGGCCACCATGGAATTGATATGTCCTTCCTCCAATAGCGTCCCGGCCTCACGGTCATCGGTCACGAACATGCACTGTTCAGTCCCATACTGCTGAACGAGCGGCAACAGTTCGATCATATTCCGGATCATCGAAGCCTCCCGGATCATAATCCACATGCCGAGCCTCCGCTTCTCCAGCGCCTCCTCCAATGTGGTGCATTCATGGTCGCTACTCGGTCCGGACACCAGATACGCATTGAGTTGTCGGCCCGAGAGACCCGGAGCGTGGCCATCGATGTGTCGGTATCCGGTCATCGCCATCTTGGCCATGACCTCGGGAGATCCTGCCACCGCCGCCGGATAATTCATCATCTCGGCCACGCCGATCACGCGTTGGCGAGTGAGGAGCTCCGCATAGTCGCACGCTTCAAGTGGACTCGCGGCCGACTCGAACGGACTGGCCGGCACACACGACGGGGCCATGATGTACACGCCCAGCGGCAGTCCCTTGCTGGCTTCCAGCATGTACTCCACTCCGGCAACTCCCAGCACATTGGCCATCTCATGCGGGTCGATCACCACCGAGGTCGTGCCACTCCGCAATACGGTCCGGGCAAACTCATCGACGTTGAGCTTGGAGCTTTCGATGTGGCAGTGGCCGTCTATGAAGCCGGGCAGCAGGACCCTACCGCTCGCGTCATAGGTGTTTTTCGCCTCGTAGTCCCCGACGCCGACCACATGCCCGTCGCAGATCGCCACATTGGCCGAAAAGAGTTCGCCGGTAAACACGGAAAGCACCCGCCCGCCGCTCAGTACCAGATCGGCCTCTTCGTCACCCCTCGCAACAGCTACCCAGCGTCTACGCATGCTCGGCGGGTCCGCCCTTGCCGCCCATCGTCAGCGCCATAATCGCTTTCGCCGTGTGCAGTCGGTTTTCGGCTTCATCGTAGACCACGGATTGGGGCCCATCGATGACCGCATCGGTGACCTCGTAGCCTCGGTCGGCCGGCAGACAGTGCATGTAGATGGCGTGCCGCCTAGCCAGAGCCATGCGGCGCTCGTCGCAGATCCAGTCCTGGTGTCGAGCGGATATGGCCAGCGCTTCGTCAGGACGTGAGAACAGCGCCTCGATGCCCCAGCTCTTGGGGTAGACAATATCCGCGTCCTCGAACGCGGCATCCATGTCGTTCACAATCTCGAATGTGCCACCCGATTCCAGGGCATTGCGCCGCGCATCCTCCACTACGTGGCTCATTAAGGTGTATTCGGGTGGGTGAGCCAGCGTCACCTGCATGCCAAAGCGCGTCATCAACCAGATCAGTCCCTGTGGCACGGACATCGGCTTGGCATAGCTGGGCGCATAGGCCCAGGAGACCGCGATCTTGAGCCCTCGTACGCCATCCGGGAATTTCTCACGTATAGTCATCAGGTCGGCGATAGTTTGGGTGGGGTGGTCGATGTCCGACTGCAGATTAATGACGGGTGTATCCGCGTATGTCGCTACCTCTCGCATGTAGCTGTCCCCGGCGCCCGGCTCCAGGTCGTGACGAATGGCGAGGCCATGACCGTACCGGGAGAGAATGATGCCGGTGTCCTTGGGGCTCTCGCCGTGCGTGATTTGCATCACGTCCGGGGTCAGGTCGTGCGCATGCCCGCCCAATTGCGTCATGCCGGCCTCAAAGGCATTGCGAGTGCGCGTGGACTTATCGAAAAAAATCATGAAGAGTGTTTTGTCGGGGAGCAGCCGGGTTGGCGCCCCCAGGGCAAAGCTGCGTTTCAGGTCGTGCGCCACGTCGATGATCGTATCGAGTTCTTCCGTCGCCCAGTCTTGCGTGGCAATATAGTCCTTACCGCGTAGAGTCGTGATCAAATCGTCTTCCTCCCGTGATGCGCCTCCTGGGAACCCGCGGCCGCCAGGGCCGGCCCGGTCAAGCCACCTCAGTGGATGACAGCCAGAGGGTGGGCAGCCAGCTTTTGCTGGTCCACTGCGCTGGTAGGGTGCTCCCGGTCGGGCACTTCTACCGTATCCGCTGGGCCGCAGAGCTCAGTGGACAGATAGCGCAAGCCGTTATCGCAGACAATGGTCACGATTCGGCGCAACTCGGGCCGAGCACGCGCCAGCTTCAGCGCGCCCACCACGTTGCAGCCCGAGGATATGCCGCAGAAGATCCCCTCTTCGCGTGCCAGCCGTCGCGCCATGGCGAGGGCCTGGTCGGAGTGCACCTCAACTACGGCGTCCAGCACCTCGACATGCAGGTTGTCTGGAATGAACCCGTCGCCGATTCCCTCGATGCGATGTGGTCCCCAGCCGCCGCCGGCCAGGATCGGGCACTCCTCGGGCTCAATGGCGACCACTTGCACTCGCGGATTCTGCTCTTTCAGATAGCGACCAACACCGGTAAGCGTGCCGCCAGTCCCCTGGGCATCGATGAAGGCGTCAACCGTCCCGCCCGTTTGCTCCCAAATCTCCGGCCCGGTTGTGTAGTAATGCGCAGCAATATTGTCTTCATTCGTGAACTGAGACACTTCATAAAAAGTGTCCGGCGCCTCGGCCTGCAGCTCACGTACCTTGTCGATCACCAGATCGACATCGCTCTCGCCACCCGGTGTCAGAAGCAGTTCCGCCCCGTACGCCTGGATGGTACGCTTCCGCTCGTCACTCATGCCTTCCGGCATGACAATGATCGCTTTGTACCCCCTGGTGGCGGCAGTCATCGCCGTGGCGATCCCGGTGTTCCCGGTGGTGGCTTCAATAATAGTCATTCCTGGTCGTAGATTACCTCGGCGCTCGGCCCGTTCGATAATGTATGGTAGGATTCTATCCTTGACGCTCCCGCTTGGGCCAAAGTACTCGAGCTTGCAAAGAATTTCCACATCGGCGTCATCGGTCACCCGCTTCAAGCGGACCAGAGGTGTCAGCCCGGGAGTACTAAGGACGTCATCGGCTATCTCGGACCTTCTGGCCCAATCAATCGCATTGCTCACGTCTGCCTTCCCCTCCGCTTACGCATGGACAGGCCGGCGCTCGCGCTGCGCATCCAGCGCCGCCAGCACTTTTTCGGCCGTCATGGGCAGGGAGTGCAACCGGATCCCCACCGCGTTATAGATCGCATTGGAAATCGCCGGCGCGGGCCCGTTAATGGCAATCTCGGCCACGCTCTTGGCTCCAAATGGGCCGGTCGGCTCCTCAGCTTCAACCAGAATGGTGGTCAACTCAGGCATGTCGTCCGAGCAAAAGATTTTGTAATCCATAAACGACGGGTTGAGCACGTTGCCTTCCGGCCCTATGATGATTTCCTCGGTCAACGCATAGCCAAGTCCCTGCGCCACCGCGCCCTCAACCTGACCTTCGCAAATATCGGGGTTCAGCGCCTTGCCGACATCCACGGCCGTAACAATCTGGACGGGGCGCACCCGTCCCGTCTCAGTGTCTACCTCCACCTCCGCGAACATGGCCACGAACGGCGGCGGACTCTCCTTGGTGGCATGCGAACCCCGCCCCATGATTAACGTCTTGTGTTCGCCGTAGAGACACTCCATGGCGACTTCCTGCAAGGTCACGCTCTTCCCGTTTAACGCGGTCACTGTACAGTCGTGCACCAGCAAGCTCTGCGGATCCTCGTCCATCATGCGGCCGGCCACGGCCACAATCTGCTGGCGCACATCCTCGGCGGCTTTCAGGACGCAGGCGCCGGTGATGTACGCCGTGCTGCTGGCGTACGCACCATAATCGAAGGAGATATCGTCAGTGTCGCCGGAACGAATGAGGATGTGGTCGAGTGGAACGCCCAGCACCTCGGCTGCCACCTGACAGAGGGTGGTATCGCTTCCGGTGCCGATATCCGCCGAGCCAACCATCAGGTTGAAGGATGCATCCTCGTTCATCTTCATGGCGGCGGCGGCCAATTCATCGCCGGCCACCCCACTGCCCTGCATCAGAATGCACATGCCGACCCCTCGCTTGATGGCGCCGGAGCCATGCTCGCCCCGCTTGCGTCCCCAGTCGATGGCCGCGGCCCCCCGTTCGATACATTCCGGTAGCCCACAGGAGTGCATGACCCGCGGCTTTTTCCCGCTGCCCTCACCGGCGGCGGCGCTCATCAGATCGGTGTCGCCGACGCGGATATGATTTTGCCGGCGAAACTCCAGCGGATCCATGTCCAGCGCATCGGCCACCTCATCCATATGCACTTCCATGGCGAAGAAGCCCTGGGGGGCGCCGTAGCCTCGAAAGGCGCCGGCAATGGGAAGGTTGGTGTACACGATATCGGCATAAAACTTCAGGTTCGGCGCCCGGTACAGCGGCAGCGGCTTGGTTCCAGTGTTACCGGTCACCGTCAGCGCGTGGGTGCCATACGGGCCGGTATTGGTGAGCACGTAGAGGGCGTTGGCTACCACCGAGCCGTCCCGCTGTACGCCAGTCTTCATCCGTAGGTGCTGCGGATGCCTCATGCGCGCGATGGTAAACTCCTCGGTTCGACTGAATTCGAGCTTGACCGGGCGCCGCGTTTTCATGGCAAGCACCGCGGCCAGCGGCTCGGTCACCACCTCTTGCTTGTTGCCAAAGCCTCCGCCCACGCGGGGCTTGATAACGTGAACGTTCCGCACCGGTATATCGAGTGCGAAGGCCAGCATACGGCGGCAGTGATAGGGAATCTGCGTACTGGTACGCACCACCAGGCGGCGATCTTCGTCGAAGAAGCAGATTGTGACATGGGGCTCGAGGCAGGTGTGCTGCTGATACTGCACAAAAAACTCGTTCTCGACCACGACATCCGCCTCCGCGAAGCCGCGCTCCACATCGCCAATATCAACGTCGATGTGTGCCGCGATGTTCCGCGACGAGTCGTAGATGCCGTAACTCTCGTCCTCGTCGTGGATCACCGGCGCTCCCGCTTGCATGGCATCGTGCATGTCGAGCACGGCCGGCAACACGTCGTACTCCACCTCCACCAATTGCGCCGCCAGCGCCGCGATCTCCGGTGTCTCCGCGGCTACGGCCGCTACCGGGTCGCCCACGAATCGCACCTTGTGGTCCAGAATGTACATGTCGTAGGGCGAAGGTTCCGGCCAGCTCTGACCAGCGCTGGTATAGGGAATGCGCGGCACGTCCTCATGCGTAATAACGGCGTGCACACCGGCCACCTCACGAGCGCGACGAGTATCGATACGCACCACTCGCGCGTGTGGCCAGGGACTCTTCACCAGCTTGACGTGGAGCAGGCCGCGAATCTCCACATCGTCCACAAACGCCGCGCGCCCCGTGGCCAGCTTCATCGCATCAACCTTGGGCGCCCGCCGGCCAATGATGCTCAGTTCTTGCTTCATGCCCGTTCCTCACTCATCCGCGCGGCGCGCAGCACTGCTTCAATCGGCTTCTTGTAGCCTGTACACCGGCACAGGTTCCCGACAAAGACATGGCGAATTTCCTCGGCGCTGGGCCGTTGGTTTTCTGAGAGGTAGTTCGCCGCGGTCACCACCATCCCCGGAATACAGAAGCCACATTGGATGGCGCCGTTTTCGGTGAATGCCTTCTGCACCGGGTGCAGCGCCTCCAGTGTTTCAAGTCCCTCGACCGTGGTGATCGTGGCGCCATCCGACTGTACCGCCAACTGGATGCAGCTATCGATGGCGCGTCCGTCGACGATCACCGCGCAGGCGCCGCATTCGCCGGACTCACACACGCGCTTGGCTCCCCGGAAGCCCTGCTGTCGTAAGGCATCGAGTAGCGTTTGATTCGCGGCCACATCCCAGGTCTCGCGCTCCCCATTTATGGTCAGTTCCATCTTCATGCCACGACCTCCCATTGGCCAGTCCCGACCGCCTTCTCCAGCGCGCGCCGCACCAACACCCCACTCATTCGACGTCGATACTCCGCGGAGGCACGCCAATCCGAGATGGGCCTGACTTCCTCGCGGACGATCCGCTCCACCTCGGCCAGTACGTCGTCGGTCACGCGCCGGCCCTCCAGCGCTTGCTCGGCCCGCAGTACGCGGATCGGTGTAGGCGCCACCGCTCCCAACGCGATCCGTACCTCGCGGGCCGCGCCGTCTTCCATGCGCAAACTCACGGCGAGATTCACCTGAGCAATATCCGACTTGCTGCGCGAAAACTTCGCGGAAACCGCACGCTTGTCCGCGTTGCGCGCCGGTACTCGGATCTCCCGAATAAGACGGTCGCCCAGCGCAGTCCGGTGGGGGCCTACGAAGACGTCCTCCAGCGGCATACTCTCTTCCTGCTGACCGAGTAAGAGCAATTCGGCGTCGAGCACCAGCAACGCCGGGACGCTGTCCGCCGTGGGCGACGCATTGGCGATGTTGCCCGCCACCGTCGCCGCATTTCGTATCAACCAGGGAGCGGTCTCGCGGAACGCCTCCCAAAGAGCGCCGTGGGCGACAGTACGAACTTGACGCTCTGCCTGACAGAGCAGCGCGGACCCGCCAATAGCCAGAAAAGCCCCTTCCCGCCGCACGTAATCCATGCCCGCAAAGCGGATATCGATAGCCATCTCCACGCCGGTGGGACGAGAAACCAACAGATCCGAGCCTCCGGCCAGATACACCGCACGGGTCCCGTATTCTCGCTTGATGGCTACCGCCTCCTCAGGGGTAGACGGTCTGCAATACTCTCGCAAATCCTTCATCTCAGATCGTTTCCATGCGCGTCCATAATCGCTTTGCCTCCACGCGCGCCCTGGCGCGCACCTCTTCCTCATCCACCCGGCAGAGCCGCCGATCCTGCACCGCCCACTCGCCCGCCACCATCACACTCTCAACCTGCTGTGAAGACATACCAAACATCCACTGCCAGGCTAGGTTATCTGCGTCGAGCGGTGTTGGAGGATCATAGTCCAGTACTATCAGATCGGCGACCGCACCCTCTTCGATCACAACTATGCGGTCCTCGAAATGCTCTGAGATAAGTGTACCGCCGCGAGCCAACATTCCTGACGGCGCCTCGGCGGGAACCGCCAGGTTGCCCTCTCGGGCTCGAAAGAAGGCTGTCCGGCTTTCGGCGAACATGTCGCCGTCGATGCCATCGGTGCCCAATGCAGCGCGGTCTCCAAAGGACTCAATCTGAGCGCGACCTACTGCGTTGTTCATATTTGATCGACAGTTGTGCACCAGCCAGGTGCGCTCTTGCCGCAGTGCGGCCAGTTCGCTCCGGTCCAGGTGGACTCCGTGGGCGGCGATTCCGCGCTGGTCCAGCACCCCAGCCTTCAGCAATCGGTCGGCGGTGCGCATCCCGCTGCGACGCACGGAATCCTGTTCGTCGTACAGATCCTCCGCCACGTGAATGTGCACCCCGGTCCGCGTCTCGGCGGCCAGCGAGGCGAGAAGCTCGAGAGTCGGATCCTCCAGCGTGAAGCTGGCATGCGCCCCCACCATGCCGCGAACCAGCGGACGCTGGTTATCCCGCAGAAAGCGGGCATTTTCACGCAGCCCTGCTCGGCTCCGCTCCGCTCCTCCACGGTCGGTGACCTCGTAACAGACCAGACCGCGCATCCCAACCGTCTGCAAGGCGTCCGCGATGAGGTCGAGAGAGCCATCGATGGCGTTGGGCGAGGAATGGTGATCCACCAGGGCCGTGGTTCCGCAGCGAAGCGCATCGATAGCGCCAACCAGCGCTGAGTAACGGATTGCCGGCTCGTCGAGCGCTCGATCCAGGCGCCACCAGATCAGTTCGAGAATGTCCCGGAAGTTGCGGGGCGGTCGAGACGGCGCCGGCATGCCGCGCGCCAGCGCGGAGTAAAGGTGGGTGTGAGCACACACATTTCCAGGCATTACCGTCTTCCCCGAGCAGTCGACGACGACGGCGCCCGGCACCGAGACCGATTCTCCAACTTCCGCGATGCGCCCACCATCGACCAAAATGTCCCTGCGTTGCACCATGGGCGGCACCAGGGCTGCCAGGGTAGCGTTCGCCAGGATGACGGGCATAGAGAACTGCTCCCAGGCCGGATTGGCAACGGTAGATTAACAATAGGTCAATAGTACGGAACTGCCCTACGATACGGCAAAGTACGCTCCGGGTCCGGACGCTCTCACTCCAATAGAGACCGCAGTTCGGTGACAAACCGGTCCATGGACGCAAGAGCGTCCCGGCGCGCGCGGTTCCATGAGCTGGCCGCAATCTCCGCAGCGACGCCCGCCAGTTTCACGTTGGTCGCGTCACTGGCGAAGTACCGCGCTGCGTCGCCGAGTGCTTCGCGAAACGCCGGTATGTCGGAGCAGAGCACGGGCGCCCGGACGGCAGCCGCCTCCACCAGCGGCATGCCGAAGCCCTCTTCGCTGGAGGCCAGAAAGACCAGGTCCGTGAGCATCATCAGTTCCCGTACCGTACGTGGGGAAAGCGCATCGTCGGTCAAGTCGGCGGCAACTCGAATCCAGGGCTCCAGACCACGAACCAGAACCTCATGCATGAGATCGTCCAGGACCAACTTTGACAGATCCGACTGGTGGATGGAGCGCGCGCCGGTAAACAGCACCAGCGGACTGCATCCCCGCGCCACCAGACCATCTGCCAGATCGAGTGCCCGGAAAAGATTCTTGTGCGGCAACATCTTGGCCGGAACCAACACCGACGGGACGAATCGATGCAGGTGTAATTGCCCCGCGAGGCGTTTGGTCTGCTCGCCCAGCCCGAGCCACGAAGCAACATCAAGCGGCGGACGGATGACACGAGCCGCGGTCGGTGGGATCCGGAGGGTTCGACTCAACTCCGCGGCACGATGACCCGAGATGGTAATCAGAGACATATTCCGCAGGGCGTCGTGGATCGCAGATTCGTCTGTCATGTGCCGCCCGGCGACGTAGGCGCTGGTTGCCGACAGATCCTCACACCACGTCACCCAGCGGAGGTACGGCGTTTTAGCAGCGAGCCGGGCCAATGCCACGGTTAGAAATGGATTGAGCGTGACGGTGAGCGCATTATGCACCCAGCAGTCCGTGCAGTCCTCCAACGCCAGCCCGATTTTATGCATCAGGGAGCGCGTGACCGGGTGAGTCTGGAGCGAAGCATCACTCAGGAACTCTCTACCGGCAGCGAGGACGCTGGGATGATCTGGACACATATCTTCGATGGTACGGAGTTCAGCTCCGATCGGCTGCTCTCCAAACCCGACGACCAGCCGAACCTGATGGCCCAGGCCGAGCAGCGCCTCAACCTGGGCCTGTATCAGCTTCTCGACGCCGCCGATGGCTGGCTCGGCGCTGTAGTGCAGGAGTGCTATACGCCGCTGCACGGTTCCCTCCGCATTGGTTCCAGCCTCCCTCGATAGCTGCCTGGCTCAGCTCAACTAGCACCTCGCAACTGTACCGTGAGGCGAAGAGGTGAACAATTGACTGCGCTGGACACAGGAACATATCGCTATGGCCCATTCGTTCTAGCTCCGCCATTTAAAGAACAGATGTACTAAAATGAGCAGCGGAGGGAGGCTGCAGTTCGAGACCGGTACAATCCAGACCGCGCTCGAACCCAGGCACCCGGGACGACGGGCGCGCTACGCTTAGGTCGGAGAGGGTGGTTCGAAAGCGTGATTTCCTACATTCATGGAACGCTGAAACGGAAGTTGGCCGACCGGGTGGTGGTAGACGTCGGCGGAGTGGGCTACGACGTCTTTCTGCCGCAGTTTGTGATCCGGTCGGTGGAGGATCATGCCGAGGGACAACCTATTGAGTTCGAGATTTACTATCACGTGACCGATCGACAGCTACGCCCCACCCTGATAGGGTTTAACAACGCATTCGAGAAGCGCTTCTTCGAGAAGTTCATCTCGGTGGAGGACATTGGACCGCAAAAAGCGGCTCGCGCGCTTGCTATGTCGGTCTCCACCATCGCCCGCGCCATCGAATCTGAGGACATCGGTTTGTTGCGTCAGTTGCCGGGCATCGGCGAGCGAACCGCCCGCAAAATGGTCGCAACGCTGCGAGGCAAGGTAACCGAGGAGGCGCTGCTGCAGGACGCCGGCTTTGCTTCCATGCCGGCCTTGAATGACGCGCCAGGCCCGTCCTCACAATTGCGCGAGGATGTCCTGCAGATCCTGGTGGATTTGGGACATCGGTCCTCGGAGGCGCAGGCGAAGGTCGACGCGGCAATCAAGCGTCGCCCCGATATCGACGCTCCCGAGAAGTTGATTCATGAGATTTACCAGGGGGAGAAGTCAAAATGAGCCACGACATGCACGGGTCTGAGCGGTATATCTCACCGCTTTGTACCGAGAGAGGGGAGACGTCATGCCACGCACGCCAGCGCTGACCACTGAGAGCGGTTCGAAAGCGTTTGAGTCCGCCGACGATGAGCACGTCGCACAGAACAATTTGCGGCCCACCAGCTTGCAGGAGTATGGCCATGCAGGGCAACAGGTGGTGGTCGAAAACCTGGGAATCGCCATCGAAGCGGCGCAGAAACGCGGTGAGCCACTCGACCACCTGCTGTTGCACGGTCCACCCGGTCTGGGCAAGACCACGCTGGCCCAGGTGGCAGCGAATGAGATGGGCGGGAGCTTCGTGCCAACCTCCGGCCCCAGCCTGGAGCGACAGGGCGATCTGATGGGCATCCTCTCCAGATTGGAGACCGGGAGCATTCTCTTCGTCGACGAAATACACCGATTGCCGCGGATCGTTGAGGAGTTTTTGTACTCGGCCATGGAGGACTTTTGTGTTGACTTTATCCTCGATAAAGGCACACACGCGCGGACCATAAAATATCCGCTGCCGAGGTTCACGCTTGCCGGCGCCACCACTCGCTTGGGTATGATCAGTGCGCCGCTGAGAGACCGCTTCGGCTTGCAGTACCATCTCGATTTCTATGAACCAGAGGAACTGGTACGCGTGGTGACACGCACCGCGCTGCTCCTGGAAACTGAGATCGACGACGCGGGCGCATTTGAAATCGCCCGCCGCTCGCGGGGAACTCCCCGTATCGCCAACCGCCTTTTCAAGCGAGTGCGCGATTATGCTCAGGTGCGGGGGGATGGCACCATCAAAGTCGACATTGCCCGCGAAGCACTCCTGCGCGAGGGTGTCGATGAGAACGGATTGAACGAACTCGACCGACGGTATCTGCAGACCATAATCGCGTTCTACGACGGTGGACCGGTGGGCATCGAGGCTCTCGCGGCCACGGTCAATGAAGAAAAGGATACGCTGGTAGATGTCATCGAGCCGTATCTCCTGAAGAAGGGATGGGTCGTCCGAACCGCTGGTGGGCGCAAGGTCGGTTCCCTCTACCACGCGGCCTCACCGCGACAGAAGGCCCTATTTGATTAAATGACGACTGTCTCCGGATCGGTCGATCGCATCGTCTTTTACAATCCCGAGAGCGGGTTTTGCGTCGCTCGCTTCCAGATAGCCGGCGAGCCAGGCGGCCGCAGCGACGCCAGCATCACCATCGATGGGACCATGTCGTCGCTGCGGGCCGGCGAAATGCTGCGCCTGAGCGGCGAATGGCAGACCCACCCGGTGCACGGCCGCACCTTTCGCGTGGAGCGCTTCGAGCAAGAGATTCCCGACACCGCTGAGGGTATTGAGCGGTACCTGGCCTCGGGGACCATACGCGGAATCGGCCCAGTCACCGCCGCACGCATCGTCGAGCACTTTGGGGCCGAAACCATGACGGTACTCGGAGAGCGTCCGGCCTTACTGCGCGAGGTGGCGGGTATCAGCGTCAAACGGGCCGGCGTGATCGCCGCCTCGTGGGCCGAGCAGCAGCGCGTCCGGGACCTTGCGATGTTTCTGGAGAACCACGGCATCAGTATGGCACTGGCACACCGGATCTATCGTGTGTATGGAGACAATGCGATTGCGTCCATCCAGCGCGATCCATATCAACTGGCCCACGAGGTACAGGGCATCGGTTTTAAGACGGCCGATGCCGTGGCTGCAACCCTCGGCATCTCGCGACGCGCCACCTCCCGATACGTGGCCGGGCTGAAGTACACCCTGTCGAGATCGACCGACGAGGGACACGTGTACCTGTCGCGCGCCGACCTCCTGGCCAGAGCATCTCGCTTGCTCGATGCGCCGGTCACCAACCTGGAACCGGCCCTCCTGGAGCTCTTGCAGCGGGGGGATGCCGTCCTGGACGACGACGCCGTCTATCTGACCCCGTTCTTCCGGGCGGAAACTGGAATCGTCCGAGCGCTCGAGGAACTGGGATCCACGGCAAGCGCTCTGATCCTGGATCGCAGTTTCAATCCAACAGAGGCGGTGGCGGCAGCGGCTGAGGCGCAAGGCCTGGCTCTGGCTGCTCTGCAGACGCTCGGAGCGGAACAAGCCCTCAGCCGAAAGGTAAGCATTCTTACCGGCGGTCCCGGCACCGGCAAGACCTCCACGCTCCGGACGGTGATCTCGGCTCTCGAAACGGCCGGCACGTCATTCTGTCTGTGCGCGCCGACCGGCAGAGCAGCCAAGCGCGTGACGGAGACCACTGGGCGAGCGGCATCAACGATCCACCGCCTGCTCGAATTTCAACCGGGCCTCAACGCGTTTAACCACGACCAGAATCACCCACTGCTCTGCGATTTCGTCATTGTCGACGAGACCTCGATGCTAGATGTGCTGCTGTTCTACCACTTGCTCAAGGCGATTCCACGAGAATCGCATCTTCTCTTAGTGGGGGACGCGGATCAACTGCCCGCCGTGGGTCCCGGCAACGTACTGCGCGACCTGCTGAGCAGCGGGACAGTGCCAGCGGTCACCCTCACTGAGCTTTTCCGGCAGGCACGAGGTTCGCAGATCGTGCTGGCGGCGCACGCGGTGAACCGGGGCGATCCACCAGCGATTGCGAATTCGCCCGGGGACGATCTCTACTTTGTGCGTGCGGAGGACGATGGCCGGGTGGTGGAAAGCATTAAGCGTCTGCTCACCGATCGTATTCCGCGGGTCTTTGGCCTGGACCCGATCGAGGATGTCCAGGTGCTGTCTCCCATGCACGCGGGAGCGGCCGGAGTAACCGCCCTCAATGTGGCACTGCAGCAACTGCTCAATTCCGATCGGCCCGGCGTGCCACAGTTGCGACGCGGCGACCGCTTGTTTCGGCTGGGAGACAAGGTGATGCAAACTCGGAATAACTACGACAAGGATGTGTACAACGGAGATGTGGGTCGAGTGACGCAGGTGCTGGTCGAGGAGCAACGGCTGGTCATTTCCTATTCGTCTGGATCGTCGCTGTTGGAGATTGAGTGCGACGCCCTTGGGCTGGACGAATTGGTTCTGGCCTACGCGGTGTCGGTGCACAAAGCACAGGGCAGCGAATTCCCCTGCGTCGTCATGCCGGTCGTGCCGTCTCACGCGGCGATGCTGCAGCGCAATCTGCTCTACACCGCCATCACCCGAGCCAAGCAACTGTGCGTGCTGGTCGGTTCGCCGCGCACACTTGCCTCAGCCGCCGTCGCGGAACGCCGGCAGCAGCGGAACACGCGGTTGGCAGCCCGCCTGACCAAGGCCACCGCAACACCACTCCAGCCCGGGCTGGTCTAGGCAGCATGGCCTTTTTCGCAGCATCCCTCGTCACCATCGTTAGCGTGATCGATCCGGTGGGAATTGCGCCGCTCTTTCTCGCTCTCACACCAGGCATCCTTCCCGCCGAACGCACGCATGTGATTCGGCGAGCCATCATCGTTGCCACCATCATTCTGCTGTTGTTTGCGGCCGGCGGCCGGACCCTACTCCAGGTTCTCGGCATCACCGTTCCAGCCTTTTCCATCGCTGGCGGCATTCTCCTGCTGCTCATTGCCATCGACATGCTCTTCGCGCGCACCTCTCGAACGCGCGAGACTCCCGAGGAAGAGAGTGACGCGCTAACCAGCTCTGATGTCAGCGTCTTCCCACTGGCGATCCCTATCCTCAGTGGGCCAGGCGCTATCGCCACCGTGGTTCTCTACATGTCCCAGGCGCAGACCAACGTCTTGAAGATTCTCTCGGTGGTCGCATCGATCCTGGTGGCTTTAGCGGCGTCCTACCTCTCGATGCGCCTCAGCGGCCTATTACTCCGCGCCCTGGGAAAAACCGGAATCCATGTAGTCGGGCGCGTGATGGGCATCCTGCTGGCCGCCCTCGCCGTTCAGTTCATTCTCAACGGTGTGGCCGGTTACTACCATCACGGCTTGCTCAGCTAGCCCTTCACACGCTGCTCTTTGAAGTACTTGTCAGCCGCTCCCTTGACGATGGTCAGAGCAAGGGTGGCACAGCGAGTCCGCGTCGAGACGACTTCCTTTCCCATCTCCTCGATCACCTCCTGGTAGCTCATGTTCCGGATCTCATCCGTCGTTTTTCCCACCAGTTCCTCGGTGAGCATCGACGCGGCCGCCTGACTGATGGTGCATCCTTCACCCGTAAAGGACGCCTCGACCACCCGCCCATCTTCACCTAGCCTGGCGTACATCACAACCAGATCCCCGCATCCCGGGTTACCTCCACTGCCTTGGATGTCCGCTGGATCCAGGACCTGCTTGTTTCTGGGATGGTCGTGGTGGTCCAGAATGTTCTCGATGTAATCCTGCCGGCTCAGCATGGAAACGCACCGGCGATTGGTGAGCCTCGGAAGCCGTCGACATCCCTTCGCGGATAACGGTATCCGTCCAACTTGTCGTCATTGCTCGTTCCCGTTACAGTCATGTACGTCATTCTCCTTGGCGTTCAGCGAGCTGTAGACGGCGTAAATCGACAACCAGGCGCGTCATTTCACTACAGCATGCCTGCCTTCCCCGCGGTACGTTTCCGGAAAGGGGGATCAACGCGCTGAGCTCCTGTCATAATACCGCTCCAGCGTCAAAGGTACCTGTCGACACGGAGGAACTTGATACGCAAGGACCGGACGCTCCCTTGCTATATGATGAGATATACAGGGGCTAGAGCGGAGCAAAAGTGACAGTCTACGTACTGTGGTATGCGCTGGTCTTGGTGGCCATCGTCAGGGTCTACTGGAAAGCTCAGTGCCTCGTCTTTTTACCACTGGTGGAGACGGCCAGGGACTGTCACGCTGACTCCCTATTCATGGTGCAGTCAGCAGCCGACCGCGGCCCCGCGCTGGCCGCTCTGGAGGAGCTATGGGCAAGGAAAAGCGCCAGAGTCCGAGCACGTTACTCTGGTTTATTCGTCACAAATCGTACGTCCCTATCTCAGAGATACGACGTCGCTTTTTTGTCGATACCGATGAAGGCGCGTTTATTGAGGCAGGGAATCATCGACGCGCGTACGTAGGACTGCCTCCTGGAACCGCGCAATCACTGGAAAAGCTGTGGCAGCAGGGCAAGATCGGGCTCGAATTATCGGTTGAGTTTGATGCCAACGTGCTGATCGGCGTCTATCCAATGGTGCCGTCCAAGGAGCATATGAACGGCAATGGGAATGGGGCCACTACCCAATTCCGTCGTCCCGTGATGGCCGATGTGCGTAACCTGGCGCCGCTCAAGGTACCCGATGGAATGCCGGAGGATCTCCCGGAGGCCGCCAACTCCTAGGTCGTGAAAGGACAGCAATGACAGTCGAAGCGGGAAAAGTAGCGAATCGAGCGACCTCGACGCTTCCGGGGAAAGGCACGTGGTGGGTGCAGCCGGTAAGCGTGGCGGTCGGGTTCACGCTCTTTGTGATTTATAGTTTCTGGTCCGTGGTACTGGCCAGCGGCGGTCACGGCTGGGAGAGGGGACCATATCTTTCGCCCTTCTACTCGCCGCTTATCCAGCTCGGCTGGTTCCCATTTTCATCGGCCATTCTGGTCGCCTGGGTGCCTCTGGCCTTTCGGGGCACATGTTACTACTACCGGAAGGCCTACTATCGCGCATTCTTCTGGGATCCCCCGGCCTGCGCCATCGCTGAACCAAAGTTCCGCCACCACTACACTGGAGAGCGCCGGTTCCCCTGGATCCTGAACAACTTTCACCGATTCTTTCTGTACCTGGCCTTGATCGTCCTGGCATTTCTCTGGGTCGACACGGTTCGTGCCTTCTACTACAACGGGGGACTGTACATCGGTATCGGCTCGATCGTCATGCTATTAAACGTGGTCTTTCTCACCATGTACACCTTTTCGTGCCACGCGCTACGCCATCTGGTGGGGGGCAGCGTCAACTGCTTTTCGTGCGTACGAGGCGGAGGCGCGCGACGAGGGATGTGGGGCTTCGTGAGCAAGATTAATCCGTATCACGGTACGTTTGCCTGGTTCAGTCTTTTTTCGGTCGCGGCCGTCGATATCTACATTAGAATCGTGTCCTCGGGAGCCTTCGGCTGTCACTTCACCGGTCACGTTGGGTGTTGATATGAGTCATGCACTTAGCAGGCAATCCAGCGATCAGTACGAGATACACGACCACGACGTGCTCGTTATCGGCGCCGGCGGGGCCGGCTTACGCGCGGCCATTGCCGCCTCAGCCGCCGGAGCATCGGTCGGCGTCGTCACTAAATCATTGCTGGGCAAAGCACATACGGTTATGGCGGAAGGCGGCATGGCCGCGTCTCTGGGGAACGTAGACTCTGGAGACAGCTGGCAGGTTCATTTCGCAGACACTGTACGCGGCGGCCAGTTAATCAACAACTGGAAGATGGCGGAGATCTTTGCCAAGGAGGCGCCCGATCGGGTGCTCGAGCTGGAACGCTGGGGCGCCCTCTTCGACCGTACGCGCGAAGGCAAAATCATGCAACGGCCCTTTGGCGCCCACACCTTTCGCCGGCTCTGCCATGTGGGCGACCGTACTGGGCTGGAACTCATCCGTACGCTGCAAGACAAGGCCGTGCATAGCGGCCTCAGTATCTACATGGAGTGCACTCTTACCCGCCTACTCAAGGAAGGGGACCAAGTGTGCGGCGCCTTTGGCTACTGGCGCGACGACGGACGTTTTGTGCTCTTCCGTGCCAAGGCGATCATCATGGCTACCGGTGGCTGGGGGCGCATGTATAAGGTCACCTCCAATTCATGGGAAGGGACGGGCGATGGCGTGGGTATGGCCTACGAGGCCGGCGCGGAGTTGCGCGATGCCGAAATGGTTCAATTCCACCCCACCGGCATGGTATGGCCTCCCGGGGTACGCGGCATCCTGGTAACGGAGGGAGTTCGCGGCGAAGGAGGTGTCCTGAAAAATTCAGAAGGGGAGCGCTTTATGCTCCGCTACGATCCTAAGAAGAAGGAATTGTCTTCGCGCGATGTCGTTGCCCGATCGATCTATCGTGAAGTACAGGAGGGTCGGGGTAGCGAGCACGGCGGCGCCTATCTCGACATCAGCCATCAACCGGCGGACTTCATCAAGGCCAAATTACCCTCGATGTACGAACAGTTCCTGAAGCTGGCCGATGTGGACATTACTAAGCAACCGATGGAGGTTGGCCCGACCATTCACTATGCGATGGGCGGAATCCGGGTCGAGGCAGAAAGTGGCGCGACCACGGTCCGAGGTCTCTTCGCGGCCGGGGAGGCGGCAGCCGGATTACACGGCGCCAATCGACTTGGAGGCAATTCTCTGACCGATCTCGTGGTCTTTGGTCGCCGTACCGGTGAGAGCGCCGCGGCCTACGCCCAGGGCGCCAACGGTCATGCTGAACTCGATGACTCAGTCATTGAGGAAGAACGGCGCCTACTGCTGCGGCCGCTAGAGCAAGTCGGCAACGAGAACCCGTATCTTCTCCATCAAGATTTGCAGCAGGTCATGACCGACCATGTAGGCATTGCCCGCGACGAGGAAACTCTCCGCGCCGGACTTAAGAAAGTGTTGGAGTTGCAGGAGCGCTCCAGGAATATTGGGGTCAGCGGTTCGCGCGCGTTCAACCCCGGATGGCATATGGCGCGGGATGATCTCTTCATGCTCACGGTCGCCGAAGCCGTTATCCGTTCGGCGATCGAGCGCAAAGAGAGCCGCGGCGCCCATTACCGTACCGACTACACGGAAAAGAGCGACGAATTGTCTAGAGTTAATTTCATCACCTGCAAAACGAGCGCCGGAATGACGGTGGAGCGAGCGCCGATTCCGCCGATGCCTCCCGAACTCATCACGCTCCTGGAGGAGCCCACGTAATGGCAGAGGCAACGGTGTACACGTTCAAGGTGTTCCGCGGCGACGCCACCGGGGGCGACGATGTCGAATACCAGGTGCCGGCCGTGCCGGGCATGGTCGTGCTCGACGCCATGCATTACATCCAGGCCCATATGGCGGGTGACCTCGCCATCCGATGGAACTGCAAGGCGGCCAAATGCGGCTCCTGCAGCGCCGAGATCAACGGCAGGCCGAAGCTGATGTGCAAGACCCGCCTGGACGACTACCAGGGCGTAACGGTACACGTGGGGCCGATGCGCACCTTTCCGCTCATCAAGGATCTAGTGACCGATGTCTCCTGGAACTATCGGGTGAACGAAAGAATCGCCCCATTTACGCCTTCGCCGGAGGAACCCAGCCCTTTTATCCTGTATCAGGACGATGTACAACGCCTTTACGAGCCGCGCAAGTGCATCGAGTGCTTTCTATGCCAGGACGTGTGCCACGTGTTGCGCAACCACGACGAGAAGAGCGAGTACTTCGGCCCGCGTTTCATGGTGCGATACCAATATCTAGCGATGCACCCCAAAGACATTCTGGAGCGCAAGGGCGCCGTCAAGGATAAAGGCGGTATCGGCCTGTGCAATATCACCAAGTGCTGCCAGGAAGTCTGTCCTGAACACATAAAGATTACGGATAACGCGATCATTCCCTTGAAGGAACGCGTGGCTGACGAGTACTTTGATCCCTTGCGTTGGATCGTACGCAAGGCTACCGGCGGCCACAAGAACCAACCTCGAGAAAGCGACAGCACGGCGAGCACCGAGAGTGGGGCCAGCGGCTAGAGCACGTGACAGCACTCGGCGCTCCGTCGTTCAGAACGGAGCGCCTGGTACTGGACTCATGTCTTCAAGAAAAGGGAACCGCACTGGCAGCGGCCGATCGTCCCACCGGGGTAGACCCGGCAGTATTGTAGGTGCTGGGGTGTTTCACGACCGTGTTCGGGAAGGGAACGGGTGGGTCCACCACGCCATTGGCCAC
>JAABUL010000745.1_pt1 | contig 67495 bp, 65 predicted proteins | sample 5559151 | NCBI WGS metagenome assembly JAABUL01 (sample SAMN10711876, study PRJNA513368) | rock metagenome | isolation source: Antarctica rocks | place: Antarctica: Victoria Land, Pudding Butte sud | reverse complement strand
ACCCGGATCCTGCCGGCAGACGGCACCGTCGTCGTCGTCACCGACCGCTACTGCTGCACTTCGATGTCTGCCGTGTTCGCCGCAGGAGAGGTCGCGGGGGTGGCCGGCAGCGCCGTCGCGGTGGCGGAGGGCACAATCGCCGGACTGGCCGCGGCGGAGCGCGCCGGCTTGGTCAGCGCCACGGAATTAGAGCGGCGCACCCGCCGGCTCATCACCCGCCGTGACCGGCAGCGCCGTTTCGGGTCGGCGCTGCTTGCCGTCTACCCGGTCCGGCCCGGCTGGACTGGCTGGCTCGACGACGCCACCGTGGTCTGCCGATGTGAAGAGGTGACGGCCGCCGAGGTGCGGCGGGGAGTTGCAGAGCTGGGCGTCACAGACCTGCGGTCACTCAAGCTGATCACCCGGGTCGGCATGGGGCCCTGCCAGGGTCGGGTCTGCGGCTATGCGGCGTCCGGGTTGCTGCGCCGGCAGACCGGCCGCGACGTGCCCGACGTCGATGCATTCGCCAAACGACCGTTCGTCGTCCCGTTGACCCTGGATGCGCTTGCGCGTCACGACGACAGCTGAGCCTTGCGGGCGCTCTGTAGAGCGTGCCATATTATTGACTGTGATTTGCCCGTTCCCCGGTCCGGCCAGGAAAGTGAGCCCCTATGAAGCCATGGCACGGCGTCATCGTCGCAACGGCCCTTCCTTATGACGACGACCTGCGGGTGGACCTCGACCGCTACTCCGAGCACGTACGTTGGCTGGCCGACAACGGCTGCCACGGCGTCGCGCCTAACGGCTCGCTCGGGGAGTATCAGGTGCTCACCCCGGACGAGCGCGGCGCGGTTGTCCGGGCGGCAGTCGAGGCCGCGCCTCACGGCTTCAACGTGATGGCCGGCGTGGGGGCGTACGGCTCCCTGGAAGCCCGCCGATGGGCTGAGCAGGCCGCCGAGGCCGGCGCGCAGTGCGTGATGCTGCTGCCGCCCAACGCCTACCGCGCCGACGACCGCTCCATTGTCGCGCACTACGCCGAGGTCGCCAGGGCCGGGCTGCCGGTCGTGGCCTACAACAACCCGCATGACACCCGCGTCGACCTGGTCCCGTCGCTGCTCGCGCGGCTGTTCGGTGAAGGTCACATCGTCGCGGTGAAGGAGTTCACCGGTGACGTCCGCCGGACGTATGAGATCGCCGAGGTCGCCCCCGATCTCGATGTGCTCATCGGGACCGACGACGTCGTGCTGGAGGTCGGCATCGCCGGGGCCACCGGTTGGCTCGCCGGCTACCCGAACGCGCTCCCTAAAGCCTGCGTCGCGCTGTATGAAGCGGCTGTCGCCGGCAACTTCGAGACCGCGCTTCCCCTTTACCGCACGCTGCATCCGCTGCTGCGCTGGGACTCGAAGACCGAGTTCGTCCAGGCCATCAAGCTCTCGATGGACGTCGCCGGCCGTTACGGCGGTCCCTGCCGGCCACCGCGTATGCCGCTGGTGCCGGAGACCGAGCACGTTGTCCGCGAGGCGACCGAGAAGGTGCTGGCCGAGGTCACCGGCTGATGCGATCCCGGCTCCTGCTGTCGGCTGTCGACTCCCACACCGAAGGGATGCCGACCCGGGTCGTCACCGGCGGCGTCGGCACGGTCCCCGGGGCCACGATGTCCGAGCGACGAGCATATTTCGTCGAACACATGGACGACCTGCGGCTGCTGCTCATGCGCGAGCCGCGGGGCCATTCGGCGATGTCAGGCGCCATCTTGCAGCCGTCGACCCGTCCGGACGCCGACTTCGGCGTTCTTTACATCGAGGTCTCCGGGTGCCTGCCGATGTGCGGTCACGGGACCATCGGCGTGGCGACCGTCCTGGTCGAGACCGGAATGGTGCCGCTCGTCGAGCCGGTCACCACCGTGCGCTTGGATACGCCGGCGGGCCTCGTGGTCGTCGATGTCGCCGTGCGTGACGGATACGCCGAGCACGTGACGCTGACCAACGTGCCGTCGTTCTCGTACTCCCTCGACCAGACGGTGAAAGTGGCGGGGCTTGGTGAGGTCACCTACGACATGGCCTATGGCGGCAACTTCTATGCGATCCTGCCGCTGGAGCAGGTCGGCCTGCCGTTCGAGCGCATGGCCGCCCCGCAGATCCTCGCGGCCGGGCTGGCCGTCATGGACGCCATCAACGAGCAGGCCCGGCCGGTGCACCCCGAGCACCCGGACATCGCCGTCTGCCATCACGTGCAATTCACCGCAGCGGGGCGCGACGGTGCGGACGCCCGCAACGCGATGGCCATCCACCCCGGCTGGTTCGACAGATCCCCCTGCGGCACCGGCACATGCGCCCGCATGGCCCAACTCCACGCTCGCGGCGAGCTGCCGCTCGGAAAGGAATTCGTGAACGAGAGTTTCATCGGCACCCGGTTCGTCGGCCGTCTCGTCGCCGAAGGCATGGTCGGTGACCGCCCCGCCGTCGTCCCCACCATTAGAGGCAGAGCCTGGATCACCGGCACCGCGCAATACCTGCTCGATCCCGCCGACCCGTTTCCGGCCGGATTCACACTTTGACCGCCGATGCGCTGGTCAGCCGCTCGCCACAGTGGCCTGACGACGTGCTGATCGAGGACGCAGCCACCGCGCCGACCGACGTCGCTGCCGTCGCAGATCGAGCACGCGCTGCCGGACGCGCCTGGGCGACGAGCGCTGCTGCCCGCGCCACCGCGCTGCGGGCCGCCGGGGACCTATTGCTCGCGAGTGCCGGGGAACTCGAGGAGCTGATCGTCCGCGAGGTCGGCAAGCCGCGTCTGGAGGCACGCGGCGAGGTCGGTCGTTCGATCTCGATCTTGCACTACTACGCGCAGCAGGCGCTGGACCCCGTAGGTGAAACCTATCCACCCTCGTTGCCGGGGCTGCTCTACACCGAGCGCCGCCCGCTGGGGGTGGCCGGCCTCATAACGCCGTGGAACTTCCCCCTGGCCATCCCGCTGTGGAAGGCCGCCCCGGCCCTCGCCGCCGGCAACGCCGTAATCCTCAAGCCCTCGACCGAGGCGCTGGCCTGCGCGCGCCGGTTAGAGAGCTTGCTTTCAGAGGTGTTGCCCGAGGGCCTGTTCACCGTTATGCCCGGCGAGGGCGAGACGGGACAAGCCCTCGTCAAAGCGGTCGACGTGCTGTCCTTCACCGGCTCGTCCGCGGTCGGCTTGCAGGTGGCCGTGGCGGCGACCCGGCAGGGCATACCGGTGCAGGCCGAGATGGGCGGCCAGAACGCCGCCATCGTCCTGCCCGAAGCCGATATCGAGGGCACGGCCGCCATGCTGGCGGCCGCCTCGATGGGCTACGCCGGCCAGAAGTGCACGGCCACCCGACGAGTGCTGGTGGTCGGCGACCCGACCGCCTTCACCGAGGCTTACGTCGCGGCGGTGGCGGCGCTGACGCTCGCGGACCCCGGCGACGAGTCCACGACCGTCGGCCCACTCATCTCGGGAAGCGCGCGGGACAAGGTCGTCGCCGCCGCCGGGGAGGCGCGATCGGCCGGCGGTCAGGTGCTGACCGGCGGCACAGCACCTGACCGCGACGGGTGGTTCGCTGCCCCGACGGTCGTCTCGGGGTTGACGCCAGACGCCCGCCTCGCCTGCGACGAGACGTTCGGACCGTTCGTCGCTGTGCTCGCCGTGACAGACCTCGAGACCGCGGTCAAGGTATGCAACTCCGTTCCGTACGGGCTGGTCTCGTCGGTGCACTCACAGGACCTCGAGGCCGCCCTGCGCGCAGTTGCCGGCCTGGACACCGGGCTGATTAAGGTCAACGCCCCCACCACGGGAGTGGACTTCTATGCCCCCTTCGGCGGTGAGAAGGCGTCCAGCTCCGGCCCTCGCGAACAGGGCAAGGCAGGCATGGACTTCTACAGCTCGTTGCGCACCATAACCATCGCCCCCGGCACCCGCCGGACGGCCTGAGCACGGTCTCGCGGAAAGGCATCAGTATGACGAGTGCGAACGGCAGACCCGGACGGCGCGTTGTGCCCTTGGCCGTGGCGACCGCCGCGGCGCTGGCTCTTGCCGGCTGTGGCAGCGGCTTGGGGAGCAAGAGCAGCACTAACTCTTCGGGCAGCAGCAACAAGGCCCCGATAGTGCTCGGCATGGTGACGCCCACCTCGGGCAGCAGCTCGGCCATCGGCCCGTACATGACCAACGGGGCCCAGCTCGCGATCATGGAGATCAATGCGAAGGGCGGCGTGCTGGGCCGGAAGCTCAAGCTCGACGTCCAGGACGAGGCGTGCGACCCGAAGACGGCCGTCGCCGCGGCCAACAAGTTGGTCTCCGACAAGGTCGTCGCGTCGGTGGGCGGCTATTGCTCGGGAGCCACACTGCCCACACTCCCGGTCTTCGCCCGCGCCGACGTCCCGATGGTCATTCCGGCCGCTAACTCCGACGACCTAGTCAAGGCCGGTCAGAAGAACGTCTTTCTCATCAACGGCACCGGCACGCAGCAGGCCGAGGCCGCGACCAAGTGGATGACCAAAGCCGGCGCCACCGCAGTGGCGATCATGGATGACAACACGTCCTACTCCAAGAACATCAGCGTGCAGACAGCGAAGGACCTGTCCAGCACCAAAATGAAGCTCGTCAAGAGCGAGTCGGTGACCGCGGGGGAGAGCGACTATAGCGCCAACGTGACCTCGGTTCTCGGCGCCAAGCCGGACTTCATCTACTGGACCGGCTATTACCAGGAGGGCGGCCTCATCATCCGCCAGCTTCGTCAGGCGGGCTACCAGGGCAAGATCATGGTGGCCGACGGGTCCGTCGACCAGCAGCTCATCAAGATCGCCGGTCCATCGCAGGCCGACGGGGTCTTCGCCACCATGACGCAGACGCCGGACACCATCCCCGGCGCGCAGGGGTGGGTGTCAAGCTACAAGGCGTCCTTCCACGCCGACCCCGGCCCGTATTCCACTCAGTCATATGACGCGGTCCGAGTGGTGGTCAAGGCAATCACCGACGCCAAGTCGACCGACGGTAAGAAGATCATCTCGGCGCTCGAGAACATCAACGGCTTGCAGCTGTTCAGTGGCCCGTTGAAGTTCACTCCGCAGCACACGCTCTCGAGCGGAGGCTTCCTCATCCTCAGCGTCCAGAACGGCAAGCTCGCCCTGAAGGATCCCCTGAAGTAGCCGACGGAGCGGCGCCAGCACGGGTCCTCCCACACCTCTCGGAGCACCATGGCCCAGTTGATCTGGAACGGGCTGTTCGTCGGTTCGTTCTACGCCCTCGTGGCACTCGGCTACAGCATGGTCTACGGCATCATCAAGCTGCTGAACTTCGCCCATGGTGACGTGTACATGTTGGGCGCTTTTGTGGGCTTCGCGCTCCTTGGCGCGGTCGGCGGCCTGTCGGGCAGAGCCTCGCTGGTGGGCCTGCTAGTGGTGCTCGTCGTGACGATGGGCGTGACCGGCAGCATCGGAGTCGCGATCGAGCGGATCGCCTACCGACCGCTTCGCGGGTCGCCAAAGCTCACCGCTCTCATCACGGCCGTCGGCGCGTCGTTCGCGCTGGAATACGGCATGCGCCAGGTCGCCGGGCCAAATCCACGCGTTTACCCCGTGCGGCTGTCCGGTCCGTCGCTGCACGTACTGGGCGCCAGCATCACGGTGTCGCAGATCGTGCTTGTGCTCATTGCGATCGCGCTCATGTTCGGGTTGCAGTCTTACGTCATGCGCACCCGCCAGGGTCGGGCGATGCGCGCCATCGCACTGGATCCGAGGGCGTCGCTGCTCATGGGCGTCAACGTCGACAAGGTCATCTCGCGGACCTTCTTCCTCGGCTCCGCCCTAGCCGGTGCGGCGGGAGTGATGGCTGGTGCCTATTACGGTAAGATCGACTTCCTGATGGGCTTCGCCATCGGCCTGAAGGCCTTCACGGCAGCAGTCATCGGTGGGATCGGCAATATCTACGGCGCGATGCTCGGGGGGCTCGTGCTTGGCCTGCTCGAGTCGTTTGGCACCTTCTGGCTGGGCGGCCAGTGGCGCGACGTGTTCGCCTTTGGTTTCCTGATCACCTTTCTCGTCGTACGCCCGACCGGCATCCTCGGCGAGCGCGTCGTCGAACGCATGTGACCGCCGCCCTCGGCGAGCCCGGCGCGCAGACGCCGCCCGACACCGCTGCGCCCAAGCGGCGGCTGACGTTCCTGTCTCGATTCGCCGGCTGCCGGCTCGCCGCGCCTCTTGTTTTCCTTGTTGCTTTTGCGTTGCCGTTCGTCACGGCGACGCCGTACGCGCTCTCGGTCATGACGACCGCGGCGGTCTTCGTGATGCTCAGTGCTGGTCTCAACGTCGTGGTCGGCTACTGCGGTCTGCTCGACCTGGGGTATGCCGCGTTCTTTGCGGTCGGCGCTTACACCAGCGGCATCCTCGCCACCCGCACCGGCCTGTCAATTCTCGAGACGCTGCCGGTCGTCATGTTCGTGTGCGTGGTCGCTGGGCTGGTTATCGGACTGCCCACGCTACGGCTGCGCAGCGACTATCTCGCCATCGTCACCCTGGGCTTCGGCGAAATCATCCGCATCACCGCCAACAACGTCTCGGTGACCGGCGGTCCCTCTGGAATCTACGGGATCCCTCCGATCACGCTCTTCGGCGTCGACCTGTCCGAGCCCTACAAGTTCTACTGGTTCGCCCTCGTCGTCGTGGCGCTGGCGGTGGTCGGCGCCGCCCGCCTGGGGCGCGGCCGGATCGGGCGAGCCTGGCTGTGCATCCGCGAGGACGAGGACGCTGCGGAGGCCATGGGCATCAACACCTACCGCACCAAGCTGGCTGCGTACGTCACCGGCGCTGTGTGGGGAGGCATCGGCGGCGTGCTGTTCGGGGTTCAGCTCTCTGCGGTGTCGCCGGCCAGTTTCACATTTCTCCAGTCCGCACTCGTCTTGATGGCCGTGGTCCTCGGCGGCATGGGCAGCACGCCGGGCATTGTCCTGGGGGCAGTCTTCGTCAGCGTCGCGCCTGAATTCCTCCGCAGTTTCTCCGACTGGCGCTTCCTCGCCTTCGGCATACTGCTCATCGTTGTCATGATCTTCCGGCCCCAGGGGTTGTGGCCGGCCACGACAGCGTGGCGTCGCGACGACCGGGAGGAGGTGCCGGGATGAGCGTCGCCAAGCCCACCGTCGCGACCGCTCCGCCGACCGGCACTGGACCTGTCTTGGAGGTGCGGGAACTGTCGGTCCGCTTCGGCGGACTCACCGCCGTGGACGGCCTGTCATTCTCGGTGGCTGCTGGCGAGATCATCTCGGTAATCGGACCGAACGGCGCCGGCAAGACGTCGGCATTCAACTGCATCACCGGGTTCTACCGGCCGGCCGGCGGGTCCGTCCGGTTCGAGGGACACGACATCACGGGCGCCCGGCCCGCAAGCATCGCCGCCAAGGGCATGAGCCGTACCTTTCAGAACCTGCGGCTGTTCCCGAATCTCTCCGTCCTCGACAACGTCAAGTCGGGCATGCACACCCGCACCTCGCAGCGGTTCTGGGACACGCTCCTGCACACGCCGCGCTACAAGCGTCAGGAACGGGAGTGCGACCTTGAGGCTGCTCGGCTCCTGACCTTCGTCGGCTACCAGGGGCGGCGCGACTGGGTCATAAAGCAATTGCCATACGGCGAGCAGCGCCGGGTCGAGATCGCCCGGGCCCTCGCGACGCAGCCGCGGCTGTTGTTGCTCGACGAGCCCGGCGCGGGCCTGAACCACGCGGAGAAGGCTCAGCTGCTCGCGCTGATCCGCCGGATCCGCGACACCGGCGTGAGCATCGTGCTCATTGAACACGACATGGGACTGGTGATGGAGGTTTCCGAGCGGGTAGTCGTCCTCAACTACGGCAAGGAGATCGCGGACGGCGCGCCCGATGCTATCCGCCGGGACCCCGCCGTTGTTGAAGCTTATCTGGGCACGGAGGACGACTGATGCCGTCGCTCGAGCTGTCCGGCATTGACGTCGACTACGGGAAGATCCGGGCTCTGCGTGGATTGAGCCTCACGGTTGAGGAGGGCGAGATCGTGGCGGTGCTGGGTAACAACGGCGCCGGCAAGACAACGACGCTGAGCGCCGTGTCCGGCCTGGTCCGGCCGCAGCGGGGCAGCATAAGGTGGGACGGCGTCGAGCTCACGACGAGGTCGCCGTGGGATATCGTCGGCATGCAAGTCGTCCATGTACCCGAGGGCAGGCGCATCTTCGGCCTGTTAACGGTGCACGAGAATCTCCAGCTCGGTGGCTACCTGGTCGACGACCAGAAGACCATCGCCAGGCGCATCGACGAGGTCTACAGCCTCCTGCCCCGGTTGGCCGAGCGACGGACCCAGCAGGGCGGCACCCTGTCGGGCGGCGAGCAGCAGATGCTCGCCGTCGGTCGGGCGCTCGTGGCTGGCCCGCGGCTACTCATGCTCGACGAGCCGTCGATGGGCTTGGCGCCGCTCGTGGTCAAATCGATCATGTCGGTCATCCAGTCCGTCAACGCGGCGGGCACTACAGTGCTGCTCGTGGAGCAGAACGCCCGTGCGGCCCTGCGGATCGCCAATCGGGGGTATGTGCTGGAAACCGGCGAGCAGATCCTGGAGGGCCCGGCGGCGGAGCTGGGAAAGAACCCCCGCGTCGTCGAGGCGTATCTCGGCGGATGAATAACGCCAGGGTGACCGAGGTCCCGCGACAACTATGGCTTGGAGAGCAGCGGTCCAGCCTGCGCGAGTCAGTGGTCGACCTTGTCCGATCGGCAATTGTCGCCGGTGAGATGAGGCCAGGCGAGGTCTATTCGGTGCCGGTCCTCGCCGCACGATTCGGTATCTCCGGCACCCCGGTCCGCGAGGCGCTTCTCGACCTCGCAAAGGACGGACTGCTCGACCCGGTCCGCAACAAGGGGTTCCGGGTCACCACGCTGTCCGACGAGGACCTCGACGCCATCTACCGAATCCGCGAGCTGCTGGAGGTGCCGAGCATCGCCGACGTCGTTGCGGCGGCGGGGCCGGCGGACCTGGTCCGACTGCGTGAGCTGTGCCGGCGCATCGAGCATGCCGCCGCGGACGGCGACCTCACGGCCTATCTCGCGGCCGACCGTGAATTTCACCTGAGCATGCTCCGAATCACCGGGAACACCCGGTTAGTCGAGATCGTGTCGTCATTGCGCTCCCAGACGCGACTTTTCGGCCTGCCGCCGCTGGTCGCAAAGAAGGCGCTCGGCGCCTCCGCGCGGGAGCACCGTCAGTTGCTTGGCCTTCTCACCAAGCGCGATATTGATGCGGGCCAGGAGCTCATGCGCCGCCACCTGCGCCACATCCGCGGCTCGTGGGCCGGCCGTGAGGAGGCGTGACCGGCGTGCTGCTCACCGCTGACGATGAAGCAATGCTGGCTGGCCGTGACGGCGACGCGGTCGCCATCTCCATGCGGGTCGTCGTCGCAATGGCCGGCCTGTCGGGTGCCGGTGAATTGGTCGACATCACCGGCGCGCACATCGATGCCTGCTTGTTCCACGGCTATGCCGGCCTCGACTTCGCTGAGTTGCTGGTGCAGGGTGGCGGCTTGGTGCGGGTTCCCACGACGCTCAACGTCTCCTCCCTCGACCTGCTGCATCCTGACCGTTATCGCGGCGATGTCCAGACCGCGGCCGCCGCCCGCAGGTTGATGGACGCCTACGTCGCCATGGGTGCCCGGCCGACATGGACGTGCGCGCCGTACCAACTGCCGACCCGCCCGGGCCTGGGTGAGCACGTGGCCTGGGCGGAGTCGAACGCCATCGTGTTCGCCAATTCGGTGCTCGGCGCCCGGACCGGCCGCTATGGCGACTTCATCGACATCGCGGCCGCGCTGACCGGCCGGGCCCCCTGCTCGGGGCTGCATCTGACGGCTGCCCGGCGGGCCCGGGTCGTATTCGACGTCGTCGATGTGGCGGAGCGACTGCTCGAGGAGGACACGACCTACGCGCTGCTGGGACATGTCATCGGTGAACGCGTCGGCTCGCTGGTGCCGGTCGTCACGGGGTTGCCGGCGCTAGGTGAGGACCGGCTCAAGGCACTCGGGGCGGCCGCGGCGTCATCGGGCGCGGTGGCGATGTTCCACGTCGTCGGGAGCACCCCCGAGGCGCCCTCCCTCGACGCGGCGTTGCAGGGCGTGAGGCCTGACTGGGTCGAGTCGGTCACCAGTCGCGACCTGCTCGCCGCGCGACGCGCGCTGTCGACCGGCACCGGGCGGCCGCTGGTCGGAGTCAATCTGGGCACGCCGCACTTCTCCGTTGCCGAGTTCGCGCAGCTGCGGCCGCTGATGGTCGGTCGCCGCGTCGCACCCGCGATCGAGTTCTACGTCAACACCGGGCGCGGTGTGCTGGCCGAGATCGATCGACGTGGGTGGCTGGCCGACTTCGAGGACGCCGGCGTACGGCTCGTGGTGGACACCTGCACCTATATCACTCCGGTCCTGCGCAACCTCGATGGCCTGGTGCTCACCAACTCCGGCAAATGGGCCTACTACGCGCCGGGCAACCTCGGCGTCGACGTCGGGCTGGCGTCGCTGCACGAGTGCGTCGACTCCGCCGTAGCGGGCCGGGTGGTCGAGGACACCGCGCTGTGGGGCAGCACGACCGCACGACCGGCCCGCCGGCGATCTGCCGACGCAGACCACCGGGCCGGCGCAGCCGCCGAGGCTCGCGTCCTGCTGGACGGTGAGGCTGAAGGCGACGTTCTCGTCCTCGACGCGCCGCTGAGTTTCTGGGGCGGCGTCGACCCGCACACCGGCATCATCATCGACGTTCACCACCCGCAGTACCGCGCCAGCGTGGCCGGCCGGGTACTTGTCCTGCCGGGTGGCCGGGGATCCAGCTCGAGTTCCAGCGTGCTGGCCGAGGCGATCAGACTCGGCACGGCACCTGCGGGCATCTTGATGGGAGAAGCCGACGACATCCTCGTGCTCGGTGCTCTCGCAGCCGCCGAAGTCTATGGCACTCGTTGTCCGATGGTGGAGGTCGACGCCACGACGTTGGCCGGCTTGCGAGACGGCATGCGGGTCGCCGTCCAAGGGGTCGAGGTCATCGTTCGATGAGGCACATCAAGTGTCGGGTACGCAGCGTCAGCGCTGTCACAATGTGACCTCCGTCGGTCCACCCGGCCGGCCCAAGACACTCGTCGCGCTGTAGACCAGTCAATTCCCCTCACCGGTAGTCGGTCGCCCGGTAACAGCGAGCCGCGGGCCAGCTCCGGGACGATGTGATCGGCCTGCCGCATGGCCAGGGCGACGATGGCCAGCGTGGGATTGGCCGCGGCGCTGGTGGTCATGACCGATCCGTCGCTGACAAAGAGGTTGGCAACGTCGTGCGCCCGGCCCCACTCGTCCACCCCATCAGCCGGGTCAGCGCTCGTTCGGGACGACCATCGCCCACGGATATCTCACCCTGTCACTGGCCCCCATGCTGCTGTGGGATGTGCTGTCGGTGACCGGCGCCGCTCAGGTGGTCAACTACGGCAGCGGCAAGGCGCGGTGTCGGTCCGCGGCAAGCGAAGGGGAAAAGTGGCAATCTTGGTCGACCCGGCGGTCTGGCCGTGGCGCGGTCGGCAGTGGGCGCATCTGGTGAGCGACACCTCGTACGACGAGCTGCATGCGTTCGCCGCCCGGCTCGGGATTCCGCGACCGGCCTTCCAGGGCGATCACTACGACGTGCCGGTGGCGGTCCGCGAGCAGGCCATCGCCCTGGGTGCCGAGCCGGTGCGGGCGCGTGAGTTGCTCGCGCGGCTCACCGGGGCGGGGCTGCGCCGCCCGCGCGGCCGCCCAACGCCGCTAGCTCCCGGCTGATGTTGTGCCGCGCGGCCGGCTCTCACTCCCGCCCGGGCGAAGTTTGGAACAGCGGCCGCAGCGCAAGAAGCGCGAGCAGGACCGCCGTCCGGCCGGCTCGCCATCCGGTGTCGTCCAGGTGGGCGTACTCGCGGCGGACCGCGACGACGTAGCGCTCGTAGGCCGCGGCCGGTGCAGCAAGCACGGCCAGGTCGGCGTCGCAGAGCACGCCGGCATCGCCGTCGCTGGCGGCTGCGTGGTGACCGGCGGTGAGGCGGACCAGCGCCGCCACCCGGGCGATGGTGCCGGCGGCCAGGGGGGCCAGCTCCGCCTCGGCCAGCTCGGCACTGCGTTCCTCGTTGTCCGGCCGGCGCGGGTCGTACACCGCGTCGTGGTACCAGGCGGCCAGGCGGACCGCGTCGAGGTGATCGGCGCAGGGCGCCAAGCGGTCCACGGTGGACAGGACGGCGGTGAGGTGGGCGACGGTGTGGTAGCGCCGGTGCGGCTCGGCGTACCTGGCCAGCAGTTGTCGTGCCGGCAGCGGGTCGGGATCGCCGCCGAGCCGGACCATCGTCGCTGACCACTCGTCGAGCAGGCTGACTCAGATCACCTTGTCCGGGTTGAGTATGCGGTGCGGGTCGAACGCATCGCGCACCGCCTTCGAGACCCTGACCGCGACCGGCCCCAGCTCGACCTCCAGCCAGTCGCGCTTGAGCAGACCCACCCCGTGCTCGCCCGACACCGTGCCGCCGAGGTCCAGCCCCAGCGCCATGATGGCGTCGAAGGCCCGGCGCCCGCGCTCCAGCGCCGCCTTGTCGCCGTGCGGCACCACGATGTTCGGATGCATGTTGCCGTCACCGGCATGGCCGATCACGCCGACGATCAGCTCGCAGTCATTGCCGATCCGCTCCACACCGTCGAGCAGCTCGGCCAGCCGCGATCGCGGCACGGCGACGTCGTCGACGATCACCGCACCCAGCCGTTCCATGGCCGGGTAGGCCATCCGCCGCGCGGCCAGCAGCATCGTCGACTCGCTGGCGTCGGAGGCCTCGACCACCTCGGTGGCACCGGCGACCTCACACAGTGCCGCCAGCGCGGCAAGGTCCGCTGCTGCGCGGGGGCCGGTGTCGCACTGGGCCAGCAGGAGGGCGGCAGCTGTCGTGTCCAGGCCCATCGGTTGATAGGCCTCGACGGCCTGCAGGTGCACCCGGTCGACCAGCTCGAGCAGTGAGGGCACCGCCCCCGATGCCACGATGGCGGTGACCGCCGCCCCGGCCGCTGCGGTGGAGGGGAACACCGCGGCCAGGGTCAGGGCCGGCTCAGCGGCCGGCCGCAGCGCCAAGGTCGCCTGTGTGATCACGCCGAGGGTGCCCTCGCTGCCAACCATCAGCTTGGTCAGGTCGTAGCCGGCGACGCCTTTCACGGTGCGCCGGCCGGTCTTGAGGATCTCGCCGGAGGCGAGGACGACCTCGAGGCCGAGCACGTACTCCACGGTCACGCCGTATTTCACGCAGCACAGGCCGCCGGCGTTGGTGGCGATGTTGCCGCCGATGGTCGAGAATTCCCAGCTGGCCGGGTCCGGCGGGTAGAACAGCCCGCGCTCGGCGACGGCCCGCGACAGGGCGGCATTGGTGACACCGGGTTCCACCACGGCGAGCCGGTCGGTGGGGTTCACCTCGATGATGCGGTCCATCCGCAGCATCGACAGCACGATGGCGCCGTCGATGGCGTTGGCTCCGCCGGCCAGCCCCGACCGGGCGCCCTGGGTGACGACCGGCACGCCGGCAGCGGAGGCAATCTGCAGCACCAGTTGCACCTGGGCGGTCTCCCGTGGCAGCACCACGACGGCGGGTGTGCCGGCGGCGACCAGCGCCGTCTCGTCGCGGCGGTAGGACTGCAGCAGGTCGGGGTCGGTGATGACCGCCCCGTCGGGCAGTGCGCCGCGGAGCTGTTCCAGGAAGGACATGCCGGCCAGGCTATGCCGGGCGGGCGCGACATCGCATGATCCAGGCCTCGTAAGACATGCTGGAGCAGGACCAGCCGGGCCTGGATCAACGAAGCGGGGCGGTCCCACACCGGGACTCGGCGGATCTTGACCCGCCGCTGGCGCCAGGGTCAGCCGGCGGGGACCTGCCAGCGGGCCACCACACTGCCGAAGAGCGGTGCGTACTGCAGGGTCAGCGCCGTCTTGGGGCGTTGAAGACGATCGAGCCACGCGTCTTGTCGCCGGCGCTGAGCTCCTTGGCGTCGAGCCGGGGAACCTTGGGCTCGGAGACGTAGCCCGGGTTGTACGACGTGCCGTCCGGCCCGACGATCTTGAAGTCGAAAGGATTGAGGCCGATCGTGCCGGACTGATCGGTGGCCGCGACGACGACCTCCACGTAGCGGCCCCGGGTGGCCGGCCGGTCGTACTGCCCGGGCTGGTCGGTGCTCGCGCTCTGCATGCTGATCGTCGCCTTGTTGCCGGCGCGGTCGGTGAGGCTGAAGGCGTCACCGACGCGACCGGTCTTCGCCGAGCCGGGCTGCGGGTCAGCCGAGCCCGATTGCGGTGAACTGGACGGGATCGACGTGTTCGGCAGCGAGCGGCCCACCTGCTGCACGTGCTGCGTGGCCGCGAACAGTGCGCCGATCACGATGATGGCGATCAGCCCGAACAGGATGGACAGGATGAGGCCGGCCAGTGCCAGCCCGCGACCGCCCTCGTTGCGCTTCTTCGTCTGGTTGAGTCCCAGGATGCTCAAGACGATGCCGGCCGGCCAGAAGACAAAGGCGAAGATCAGGCCCAGGATGGCCATGACGTTGGTCTTGACGGGCGGTGGTCCGCCGGGGGCCTGGCCGTACGGCGGTGGCCCGCCGGGGACCTGGCCGTACGGCGGTGGCCCGCCGGGGACCTGGCCGTACGGCGGAGCCCCACCGGCCGGCGGCCCGTAACCGGGGGGGCCAAAGGACGCGGAGCCCGCTGACCGCTGGTCACCGGTGGGCGGCGCGAAGGGATCCTCACCCGATGGGGGCCGCTGCTCCCCGTTGATCTCTTGCGACATGGAACGCCCCCGTGGCTGTGCGATGGGCTGACCGTACCTGCCGCCGCGCTGTCCGGGAGGCGATGTGGATCTATTGGCCGGCGCCAAGACTCAGCCGGCGAGGATGTCGTCGGCGTCGACGATTGTGTACGCGTAGCCCTGCTCGGCCAGGAACCGCTGCCGGTGTGCGGCGTACTCCTGGTCGAGGGTGTCGCGGGACACCACCGAATAGAAGTGGGCGGTCTTGCCGTCGGCCTTGGGCCGCAGCACCCGGCCGAGTCGCTGGGCCTCCTCCTGCCGGGATCCGAAGGTGCCCGATACCTGGATCGCCACCGACGCCTCGGGCAGGTCGATGGAGAAGTTGGCCACCTTGGAGACGACCAGCGTGTGAACTTCGCCGGCCCGGAACGCGTCGTACAGCCGCTCGCGCTCCTTGTTGGGAGTCGATCCCTGGATGACCGGGGCGCCGAGGTCCACGCCGAGGGTCTCCAGCTGGTCGAGGTAGGCCCCGATGACGAGCACCTGGTCACCCGAGTGGCGCTCGAGCAGGCGCTGGACAACCGGCAGCTTCGTGCGCGCGGTGGCGCCGACGCGGTAGCGGTCCTCGGGCTCGGCGGTCGCGTACGCCATCCGCTCGGCGTCGGTGAGCGTCACGCGCACCTCGGTGCAGTCGGCCGGCGCGATCCACCCCTGCGACTCGATGTCGCGCCAGGGGGCGTCGTAGCGCTTCGGCCCGATCAAGGAGAACACGTCGCCCTCGCGGCCGTCCTCCCGGATCAGGGTGGCCGTCAGGCCGAGCCGCCGGCGCGACTGAAGGTCGGCGGTCAGCCGGAAGATCGGCGCCGGCAACAGGTGCACCTCGTCGTAGACGATCAGCCCCCAGTCCCGGGCGCCGAACACCTCCAGGTGGCGGTACTCGCCCTTCCGCCGGGTCGCCATCACCTGATAGGTGGCGATGGTGACCGGCCGGATCTCCTTGACCGCGCCGCTGTATTCGCCGATCTCTTCTTCGGTCAATGAGGTACGGGCCAGCAACTCGTGCCGCCACTGGTGCGCGGCGACCGTACTGGTCACCAGGATCAGCGTGGTCGCCTGTGCTTGGGCCATCGCGGCCGCGCCGACGAGGGTCTTGCCGGCGCCGCAGGGCAGCACCACGACGCCCGAGCCGCCGGCCCAGAAACCCTCGACGGCCTGCTGCTGGTACGGCCGCAGCGTCCAGCCGTCGGTGACCAAAGAGATGGCGTGGGCCTCACCGTCGACGTAGCCGGCCAGGTCTTCGGCCGGCCAGCCGATCTTGAGCAGGGCCTGCTTGAGCCGACCGCGCTCACTCGGGTGCACCAGCAGCGTGGCGGCGTCGACCCGGGTGCCCAGCATCGGTGCGATCCGCTTCTGCCGGACGACCTCCTCGAGCACCGCCTGGTCAACGGCATGCAGCACCAGGCCGTGCACCGGTGAGGTCTCCAGGCGCAGCCGGCCGTAGCGCGACATCGTCTCGGCCACATCGACGAGCAGCGCATGCGGTACGGCGTAGCGGCTGTAGCGCATCAGCGCGTCGACCACCTGTTCGGCGTCGTGGCCGGCAGCGCGGGCGTTCCACAGGCCGAGCGGGGTCAGCCGGTAGGTGTGGACGTGCTCGGGGGAGCGCTCGAGCTCGGCGAAGGGGGCGATCGCCTGCCGCGCCTCGCCGGACTGCGGATGGTCGACCTCGAGCAGCAGTGTCTTGTCGGACTGGACGATCAGCGGGCCGTCGGTCACGCAGTGCCTTTCCAGTTACGGGCCTTCAACTCACGGGGATTTTCCGGTTACGGGCCTTGCACCGCTCGGGGCGAACGACCAGTGTCCCCCGCCGGCCCCGTGCTCTGCCAATCAGCTGCTGTCGACCCGGGCGGCGGCAATGATCCGGTGCAGGGCGAAGGTGTGCATGGTCTCGGTCCGGTCGTCCTCGGCCCGCAGGTAACCGCCGCCGACCGAGGTGGGCTGCACCACCCGGGAGGTCGAGTTGCCGGCGCTGTCGACGTAGGACAGCCAGATGTGGTGGCCGTCGCGGGCGGCCTGCTGCAGCAGCGCCAGGGTGGTCGCCGTCGTCATCCCCGGCAGGGTCGCGGTGATCGCCGGCGCGCGACCGACCGCCCGCGAAGCCCGGTCGCCGGCCCGCAGCTGCGCCACCAGCGCGGTGAGCTGTTTGTCGGTCGGCGTTGGCGGCGAGAAGGCCGCCCGCAGCGGGTACTGCCTGTCCGGTGCGCGGCGCCGCTCGTCGGCCACCACGATGACGGCGCCGTCCGCGGACTCCTGTACGGGGGCGTACCCCGCGCTGCGCAGCATCTCGAGCAGCTCGCGGGGGCGAACCGACGAGACGAGCACCGTCGGGGCCAGCCGGCGTAGCCGCATGGTCGAGCTGGCCCGGTCGCTGATCAGCTCGCTGAGCAACGACTCGTCGTCGCAGCGCAGGTATGCCTGCGCGGTGCCCACCCGCAGGCCGCCGTGCCGGCGCGCCACGTCGTCGATCAGGTAGCTGAGCGCCTGCGGCACAGCAGTCCGCGACCGGGTGGCGAACATCTCGTGCAGCTCGCCGGCGGTCCGGCCGGCGTCCAGGGCCCGCCGGATCGACGGGGGGGTGATCCGGTAGACCGTGGCCCCGCCGGCCGACTCCACGTCGGCGACCAGGGCCAGCTCGCCGGCCAGCCCCGGCTCCAGCTGGCCGGGCGCCACAACCGTCAGGTCGGCTTGCAGCAACACCTCGTCGAGCGGGGCCGGCAGTCGTGCACCCAGCGTGGCCGCCGCGTCGCCGCCGGCCAGCAGGGCGGCCCCGTAGGAGGTCATCGCCCCCCGCCCCGTCATACCCAGCGTCTCGGCCTCGGCCAGCGCCCAGCGGCTCACCTCGTCGCGCAGCCGGCCGCCGCGCCGGGGCCCCTGCCAGGCCAGCCGGGCCACCAGGCTGTCGGCCGTCGGCGCGCTGCCCGGGGGCAGGCGGGCAACCGCGTCGAGGGTGCGCCGCCGAGCCTCGGCCGCCCCGGTGCGGACGAGTTCGTCAGACAGCGGCGCGAGCACGTGGTCGCGGTCGTCGCGCAGTCCGGCCAGCGCCGGCTGACGCGGCAGGTCCAGCCAGGCTTGGCCGATCTGCACCCAGCGCTGCTCCGGAGGCAGTGCCCGCCAGCTGTCGGAGGACGTCGTCGGCAGCCACTGCCGCTGCGGATCGCCAGTGCTCTCCAGCAGGCCGGCCGCCCGCGCGACCTCCAGCAGCAGAGCCAGCGCCGGCTCGTCGACGCCGATGCGACGCGACAGCCGGCGCAGGTCGCGCACCCCGACGCCGCCGGCCCGCAGCACGGCCGGCGGGTCGGCCGAGCAGGCATCGAGCACGGCGGTGACCAGGCGAAGCGACTCGAGCACTTGACCGCTGCCCGTCGCGTCGACCGTCTCGACGGCGAGCTCTTGCACCACGAGCTGTGGCGGGTCGACCGGCACGTCGCCCAGCGGCCGGTTGCCGCGCAGCAGCAGACCCACCTCGCGCGGCAGCTCGACGGTGGACGGGTCGAGCCGGACGAGTACACCGCGGGCGATCAAGCTGGCGACCGTGGAGCCGGCGCGGGCCTGGGCGGCTCCGATCGGCGGTCCGGCTGCGAGCCGCTCGACCACCTCGCGTTCGGCGTCGTCGAGGTCGGCGATGGCGGCGTCGAGGTCGGCCCGGGTGTTCATCGCCAGCCTGGCGACGGAGCTGCCGAACTCCGCAGCTGGACGCCCCAATCCGGCCGGATAGGTCAGCACCTGCGGCACCGTGGCCGCCACCCGCAGGTCGTCGTCGGGGCCCCAGACGAGCGCCAGCCCGCGCAGCTCATCGATCGCCGCCGCGACGTCGGCGCCTACCATCGTCGCGACGTCGGCGATCCGTACCCCGCGCGGGCCCTGCAGGACGAGCGCGTCGAGCACCGTCAGGGAAAAGGCGTCGAGCTGTTCGAGGGCGCGGGCCACCGACAGCCGTACACCGGCCCGGCTGGCCAGCACGCCGATGTCTCCGGGTGCGGGCACGGCGAGGTCGGGGCGGCGGCGCAGCAGGCCCAGCAGCGCTTCGTCGGTCAGCGCGCGCAGCGACTCGGACAGGGTCATCCGGTCAACGCTAGCTGCCACGATGGGCCACACTGACCTGAGCCGAGCACAGGGAGCAGAGATGGCAGGCGAGCAGAAGCACCCCGAGCAGGTCGAGCCGAGCTGGCCGGGTGACAGCCCCGACGACAAGCCGGTGAACGAGCTGGTGTCGGACCACCAGGGAGCCAAGTCACCATTCGGCGACGACATCGAGCTGCCGGTGGCCCTGGAGCGGCACGGCCGGCACTATTCGGTCCGGTCGCCCGGCTCCGAGCGCCGTGACACCGATTTCGGCGGCGACGAGTCGATATGAGCGCCGGCGGCGACCGGCCGGCGTACGCCTCGGGCACCTCGCAGGTGCCGCTGCTCGGCGACACGGTCGGGGTCAATCTGGACCGGGCCGTCGCCGCCTATCCGGACTCCGACGCGCTCGTGGACTGTCCGACCGGCCGAGGCTGGACCTACGCCACCTTCGGCGATGCCGTGGACACCGTCGCCCGGGGGCTACTGGATCTCGGCATCGACAAGGGTGACCGGGTGGCGATCTGGGCACCGAACTGTCCCGAGTGGACGTTCGTGCAGTACGCCGCCGCCAAGATCGGCGCGATCCTGGTCAACATCAACCCGGCCTACCGCACCCACGAGCTCGGCTTTGTCCTCAAGCAGGCCGGCGTACGGCTGCTGATTGCCGCCGAGTCCTTCAAGGGCAGCGACTACCGGGCGATGGTCGGCGAGGTGCGGACCGACTGCCCCGGACTCGAAGGCGCGGTGTTCCTGGGCTCGGAGGAATGGAAGGAGCTGCTCTCGCGCGGTGAATCGGTGCCGATGCACCGCCTGCACGAGGCGGCAGCGGGGCTGAGCGCCGACGACCCGATCAACATCCAGTACACATCCGGCACCACGGGATTCCCCAAGGGCGCCACCCTGTCCCACCACAACATCCTCAACAACGGCTTCTTCGTCGGTGAGTTGTGCGGTTATACGCCGGCCGACCGGGTCTGCATTCCGGTGCCCTTCTACCACTGCTTCGGCATGGTGATGGGCAATCTCGGCTGCACGTCGCACGCTGCCTGCATGGTGATTCCGGCACCGGGTTTCGACCCACGGGCGACCCTGGCCGCGGTCGCCGACGAGCGCTGCACCTCCCTCTACGGCGTGCCGACGATGTTCATCGCCGAGCTCGGCCATCCGGACTTCGCCTCCTACGACCTGTCGTCGCTGCGGACCGGGATCATGGCCGGCTCGCCGTGTCCGGTCGAGGTGATGAAGCGGGTGGTCGCCGATATGGGCATGACGGAGGTGACCATCTGCTACGGCATGACCGAGACCTCGCCGGTGTCGACGCAGACGCGGGTCGACGACGAGGTCGAGCGGCGGGTGTCCACCGTCGGCCAGGTGCATCCGCACGTTGAGGTCAAGATTGTCGACGGGGCCGGTCTCACGGTGGCCCGGGACATCCCGGGAGAGCTGTGCACCCGCGGTTATTCGGTGATGCTGGGCTACTGGGACCAGCCGGCAAGAACCGCCGAGGTGATCGATGCTGCCCGGTGGATGCACACCGGTGACCTCGCCGTCATGGACGAGGCCGGCTACGTCAACATCGCCGGCCGGATCAAGGACCTGGTCATCCGCGGCGGGGAAAACGTCTATCCCCGTGAGGTCGAGGAGTTCCTCTACGCCCATCCCGACATCGCCGACGTCCAGGTGATCGGCGTGCCCGACGAGCGCTTCGGCGAGGAGCTGATGGCGTGGGTGCGGCTGCGGGAGGGTGCGTCTGCGCTGAGTGCCGATGACATTCGGCGCTACTGCGCCGGGCGGCTCGCGCACTACAAGATCCCGCGGTACGTCCACGTCGTCACCGAATTCCCGATGACGGTGACCGGCAAGGTGCGCAAGGTGGCTATGCGCGAGGAGTCGGTGCAGATACTCGGTCTGCACGATGCCGCAGTGGTCCGCAACGCCTGAACCGGCGTGCGACCATGGCCGCGTGACACCCGGCGACCCTCCACCGCTGTTTCCGCACAGGGGCGTCTTCGGCCCCGAATTGCGCTCGAAGCGGCTCAGTGCACAGCAGATGATCGCCCTGGCGGCGGCATTCAGCGCACTGCTGGCCGTCGCGATCGGCAGTTGGCAGTACGTCCGGGCCGACCACGGGGCGGCGGTCGAGGTCAAGGCGACGGCAATCAGCCAGGTCGACCTGAAGCAGACCGACAACGGCGTCAACGCCATCTGCTACGCCAGCATGCGGGTGAGCCAGCCGCGGCGGGTGACGCAACGCATCAACGTGCCGTGCGGGGTGACCCCCGGGCAGCCGACGAGCGGCTACCTCTACGCCGACGGCACGATCTCGATGCTCGACCCGGCGCCTACCTGGCAGGTCGTCATCACCGCCGTCGGGGCCGGCGCAGTCGCAGGTTTCGTGTCCCTGGTCGCCCTGACAGCGGTGATCTTGCTCGGCCTGCGCCTCACCCACTGGCTCGAGGATCGTTGAGCCCGGCTCGTACGCTGGCAGCCGTGCCCTTCACCGATGCCGACCTGACCGACGGCGGGCTGACCGACGCCGGCCTGACCGGTCGGCTAACCGCGCTGGATCGACAGCTACGTGAGCTGGGGTCGGTGCTCGTCGCCTTTTCCGGCGGGGCCGACTCGGCTTTCCTGTTGGCCGCCGCGGTCCGGGCGCTCGGGCCGCTCTCGGTGGCCGCTGCGACCGCGGTCTCGCCGAGCTTGGCCACCGACGAGCTCGCCCAGGCCAGCCGCTTCGCCAACGCCCTCGGGGTCGTCCACGAGGCGCCCGGGACGCAGGAGATGAGCCGTCCGGGCTACCGGGCGAATGCCGGCGACCGGTGCTACTTCTGCAAGGCCGAGCTGCTCGACGTGCTCGGCCCGGTGGCTTCCCGGCTCGGACTGGCTCACGTCGCGACCGGCACGAATGCCGACGACGCCGTCGCCGGCTTCCGGCCGGGCATCCGCGCCGCCGCCGAGCGGGGTGCAGTGACGCCGTTGCGCGAAGCCGGCCTGACCAAGGCGCAGGTGCGGCTGGTGTCGCAAGCCTGGGGTCTGCCGACCTGGGACAAGCCGGCCGCCGCGTGTCTGTCCAGCCGGATTGCATACGGGATCGAGATCACGCCGGCCCGGCTGGCCCGGGTCGACGTCGCCGAGGCGGCGCTTCGCGCGGCCCTGGAACACGCCGGCATCGCCGTCCGCGACTTGCGGGTCCGCGATCTCGGCGTCGAGGGAGCCCGGGTCGAGGTCGACCAGGCTGTGGTCGGCGTGCTTCGGGACCGCCCCGAGCTGCTCGCCGCGGTCCAGGGATTTTCTTCGGTGACCGTGGATTGGAGAGGTTTCCGGTCCGGCTCGATGAATGATCTGTTGACCCGACCCGGCGTCTCGTCGCTGAACCCCGCGGTTGGCGCGGCACATTGCGTTGGGCAGGACGCGGCGGCACCCCGTAGCCTGGCACCGGCAGAACCCCCCCATGCGTAGACAGAGGTCAGCGTGCCCAGCGGCAAGGTCAAATGGTTCGACGTCGAGAAGGGCTTCGGCTTTCTCTCCCGCGACGACGGCGGTGACGTCTTCGTGCACAAGGGCGCGCTGCCGCAGGGTGTGGCTGAGCTCAAGCCCGGGGCCCGGGTGGAGTTCGGCGTCGCCGCCGGCAAGCGTGGCGAGCAGGCCTTGTCCGTGCAGGTGCTCGACCCGGTGCCTTCGCTTCAGGCCGCGGCCCGACGGCCGGCCGAAGAGCTGCATGGACTGATCGAGGACATGATCAAGGTGATCGAGGCCAAGGTGCAGCCGGATTTGCGGCGGGGACGATATCCCGAGCGCAAGTCCGCGCAGAAGGTCGCCGAGATGGTCCACGCCGTGGCCCGGGAGCTCGAAGGCTGAGCCGGTTCCGGTCGGGGTCAGGTCGGCTGCGCATCGAACTGTGCGACGAGCTTTTGCGGAGCCCGCAGCCGCCAGGAGTCGGTGACCAGCTCGGTCAGCTCGGCGACATCGACCGTGTCAAGGCGCACCAGAATGCCGGGGTAGCCGTCGTAGTGGGCGGTGGTGAAGAACTTCCCTGGATCTTCCGCGATCAGCGCCGCCTTGTCCTCTTCGGACGCGCACCAGAGGACCAGGACGTCCCCTTCTTCGCGGATCCGGGCAAAGAGACGGTCCTTCACCCGGAATCCCGGCGTCCCGTACGACGGCCGCTCGGTCGTCTCGGGCAGCCCCAGGGCGACCCGCCGGACATCGCTCTCGCTGACCACCGCGCCAGTCTGGCTGCCGCCGCCCTCCGTTCTGTGTGCGGACACGCCGATTGATTCGGCGCGTCCGCACTCAGAACCAGCCGTACGGCGAGGGATTGGCGGCGTCGGCCAGGCACTGGCAGGCTGCCGTACGCCAGGTGCCTGCGACGAAGGGTGTGACGGATGAGCCAATACTCGCTGGAGCTCTCCGATGCCGAGGTCGCCCGCTACCAGCTGATGGCCGGACAGGCCCGGGGAACCGAAGCGGCGCAGTGGCAGGCGGCCGGCATCTGCCCGGGCGCCCGGGTGGCCGACATCGGCTGCGGGCCAGGTGCCGTACTCGCTGCCATGGCGGATGTCGTCGGAGACACCGGCTCGGTGGTCGGCATCGACGCGGCGCCGGCAGCCATCGCCGCCGCCGCCGAGCTGATCGACCGGGAAAACCTGACCAACGCCCGCGTGCAGCTCGGCGAAGCCGTCACCACGGGTCTCGACCCGGACAGCTTCGATGTCGTGGTCATGCGCCACGTGCTCGCCCACAACGGTGGCCTCGAGCAGATCATCGTCGACCACCTGCTCACCCTGGTGCGACCCGGCGGCTGTCTGTACGTCGTCGACGTCGAGATGACGGCAATGCGGTTGTGCCCGGCCAGCCCGGACATCGAGGACCTCATCGGGGCCTACGGAGAGTTCCACCGGTCGCACGGCAACGACCCGCAGATCGGTCTCCGGCTCGCGGAGCTGCTCCGCACCGCCGGCCTGGAAGTGCTCGACCACCGCGGCTTCTACAGCATCGTCAGCGCGCCACCGGGGATGCGGCCGCCGGCTTGGGCGGCCCGGGAGGCCATGCTGGCGGCCGGTCAGGTGACCGAAGCCGACCTCAGCCGGTGGGAGACGGCCTTCGAGCTGTCCGACGCGGCACCCGAGCGGCCGAACATGTTCGTTCCGCTGTTCAGCGCCACCGGCCGCCGAACGGCCTGACCGGCGGTCTTCCCCGGCGGGCGCGCCGTGGGCATGCCGAGATGCTACTGGGCGGGCTCGACCTTGAAGACCCAGCGGTCGCGCTGCAGGACCCGGCTGCCGTCGGTGTCAACCGTCACCACCTCGACGGTCACCGGAGCGTGGACCGCCACCAGCCGATAGGTCCGGCCCCGCTGTAAGGGGCTGGCACTGCCGCCCTCGACCAGGACGATCCATGGCCGCTTGGCCACCGTGGCGCCGACGTCGACGGTGATGTCGGCGCGATCTCTGATCCGCAGCACCGGGACGGCGGGTCGGTGGGAGGTGCAGTCCTTGCCGCGATCGGGGCACCACCGGGTCGGGTCCGCGTGCACGCTGTGCTGGGCTCCGCGCAACGTCACCGCCGGCGGCGACTGCTGGCAGCCGCTGAGGCCGGCCGCGACGAGGAAGACGGTCGGGGGGAGTAGTGCCCGGCGCCTGCTCACGCCTGCGACGGTAGCCCGACCGGAGCAGGCGTGCGCCGGCCCAGACCGCGCAGCGACCAGCCGGTCCAGACCACCATGGCTCCCAACCCCACGGCGACCGCGCCGAATCCCCACATCGTGCTGATCGGAAGGAGACCGAGCCCCCCGCCGGCCACCCAGGCCAGCTGCAACATCGTCTCGGACCGGGCAAAGGCCGAGCTGCGCACTCGTTCGGCGATCGCCTCCTGCACGACCGAGTCCAACGCCAGCTTCGCCAGAGCGCCGGCGAATCCCGCGACCAGCGCCAGGGCGACGGTGGCCGGGAGACCCGGCACCGCGATCGCCACGACACAGCCGGCCATGGCCATTACCAGCAGGAACAGCTGCAGAACGTGCGCGCGGCGGAGCGGCAATCGCGCTCCGACGGCGGTGCCCCCGAAGCTGCCCATGGCGGCGGCGGCCACCACGCCGGCAAGGGCGACCGTCCCGTGTGCGCTGGTACGCAAGGAAAAGGCAAGGAAAAGGATCAGGAAGCCGGACAGGGCGCGCAGTGCAGCGGCCGAGCGCAGGGCGACGACCACCCGGCGGCCCAGCGTGACCTTCGCTCCGGTGCCCGGCCGGCCCGGAAGCAGGCGCACCTTCGTCTCGCCCTGATCGGAGTCGGCCCGGGCCGGCAGCCGCAGCGCCAGCACCATCCCGATGAGGAACACCACCGCGGCGATACGTAACGGCCACTGGACACCCAGCCGGCCGATGCCGGCGCCCAGCGGCGCGGCCACGGCGGCGCAGATCAGGGAGGCCAACGACAACCGCGAGTTCGCCGCGACCAGGGTCACCTCAGGCGGCAGCAACCGGGGCACGGCGGCGCTGCGGGCGACCCCGTAGGCCTTGGACATCACCAGCACCCCGAAGGCCGCGGGATACAGCGCCAGCCCGCGGATGGAGCCGGCCATCACCCAGGCGAGGAAGGCCCGGCCGAGCATGGTCGTGGCCAGCGCGTAGCGCCGGCCGTGCTGCAGCCGGTCGAGGAGGGGGCCGACGACCGGCGCCAGCAGGGCGAACGGCGCCATGGTCACGAGGAGGTAGAGCGCCACCCGTGGCCGCGCCTGGCCGACCGGGACGGAGAAGAAGAGCGTTCCGGCCAGGCCGACGGTCACCAGCGTGTCGCCGATGCCGTTGACCGCGTGCAGGTCGATGAGGTGGGCCAGCCCCGACTCCCCGGCACCTTGCGCCCGAACGCTGCGGCGGACCCGGCGCCAGGCCACGCCGCTGCCCCGGCCGGCCACCCGCGCGGCGGAGGAGACGCCGCCGGCCGCCGCCGTCGCCACGGACCGCACGCTGCCCACGGCGCACAGTGTCGTCACCGCCGCGATGGCTGCGCAATTCGCCCACCCTGCAGCGCGCAGGCCTACGGGTACGGGACAATGCGCAGGTGCCTACCTCTGTCACCACCCGCCCGACCACCCGCGCTGCCGACGCGCTCTGCGCCGCAGCCGTCGACCTCGCTCGGGCCGCCGTCGTGGAGACGGCCGGAGATGTCGCCGGCGACCACCTGGGAGTGGTCGCCGACGGCGAGCGGTTGGTGACGCACTCCTTCGCCTCCACCGAGCGCGGGTACGTCGGCTGGCGCTGGGCAGTCACCCTGGCCCGGGCACCGCGGGCGAAGAACGTCACGGTCAGCGAGATCAGCCTGCTTCCCGGCGGGGACGCGCTGGTGGCACCGGAGTGGCTCCCCTGGAGCGAGCGACTGCGCCCCGGGGACCTCGGCGTGGGCGACATGCTCGCGACGGCCCCCGACGACGACCGCCTGGTGCCGGGCTACACGGCCGATGACCGGGAGGTCGCCGACCCGGCCGTCGATGCGGTTGCCTTCGAGCTCGGCCTGGGCCGGCCCCGGGTCATGTCCCGGCTGGGCCGGCTGGAGGCAGCCGAGCGCTGGTACGACGGGGACCGCGGGCCGCAAGCACCGATCGCCCTGTCCGCTCCGGCACACTGTGGAACCTGCGGGTTCTACCTGCCGCTGGCCGGATCGCTGCGCGCGATGTTCGGAGCGTGCGCCAACGAGTTCGCCCCCGACGATGCCCGGGTGGTCGCCGCCGACCACGGCTGCGGAGCCCACTCCGAGGCCCTGGTCGAGACGCCCGCCCTGCCGGAGGCCGGGCTTGTCTTCGCCGATGACGCCGACCTCGAGGTGGTGTCGGAGCCGGCGGCCGGCGCTCAGGACGAGGCGGACACCGAGTCGCTCGGCCACAGCTGACCGGCGTGCCCGACCCCTTCGACACGGCCGGTGTACGCCGGCGGGTCCTGGCGGCCTGGGCGGCGTCACCGGAACGCTTTCGGGAGGATGCCAACGCCGAGGAAGACCTCGCGCTCGGCGGATACCGCGACCAGTTGCTGATCGAGCTGGCCCAGAACGCCGCCGATGCGGCCACCAAGGCAGGAGTGCCCGGCGTCCTGCGGCTCCGGCTGTCCGGTGGGGTGCTGTCGGCGGCAAACACCGGCGCCCCGCTGGATGCCGCCGGCGTGACCGCTCTGGCCTCGCTGCGGGCGTCGGCGAAACGTGATGAGGGAACTGTGGGCCGCTTCGGGGTGGGCTTCGCGGCGGTGCTCGCGGTCACCGACGAGCCGGAGATCGCCAGCACCGGCGGCGGCGTACGGTTCAGCGCGGCCGAGACCCGGCGTGACGTGGCCGCTCTGCCCTCCCTCGCCGCGGAGGTGGATCGCCGCGGAGGAGCCGTGCCGGTGCTGCGGCTGCCCCGGCCGCTGGCCGACCCGCCGCCGGCCGGCTTCGCCACCGAGGTGCGGCTGACCGTGCACCCGCCGGCGCTGGCCGGGCTGCGCGCCGCTTTGGCCGCTCTGGACGGGTCGGTCCTGCTGGCCCTGCCCGCGCTGTCGACGGTGGAGGTCGACGGCCGGGTGATCACCCGGACGGGGGAGGGTCCCGAGGTGGTCATCTCCGACGGAGGTGTGCCGACCACCTGGCATGTCGTACGCCGGGCCGGCAGCCTGGCCCCGGAACTGCTCGCCGACCGCCCCACCGAGGAGCGCCAACGGCCGTCCTGGTCGGTGCTCTGGGCGGTGCCTGACGGCGGCCTGATCGGGCGCCAGGTCGTCTATGCGCCCACTCCCAGCGACGAGCCGCTGTCCGTGCCGGCCCGCCTGGTGGCGAGCTTCCCGCTGGCTCCCGACCGCCGCAACGTGGCCCGGGGGCCGCTGACCGACTGGCTGGTGCGGCAGTGCGCGGAGGCGTACTGCGACCTGGTCCGCGCTCTGGGCACCGGCCCGGAGGTGCTGGCGCTGGTGCCGCAGCCGGGCATCGCCGGCGCCGAGCTCGACGCCTCCCTGTGCCGAGCCATCATCGCCGGGCTGCGGTCCGCTCGCTGGCTACCGCCCGGGACACTGCCCTCGGCCGCCCGGGTGCTCGAGATAGGTCTGGAGGCGGCGGTCCCGCTGCTGCTCGATGTGATTCCGGGGTTGTTGCCGGCCCCCTGGTCGGTGCGCTCGGCCCAACGGCCGTTGCAGGCGCTGGGGGTGCGCCGGCTGCCGGTCGCCGACATCGTCGACGCGGTGAGCGGCATCGGACGGCCGCCCACCTGGTGGCGGGAGCTCTACGACGCCCTTGCCGATACCCCCGATCGGGAGGCGCTGGCCGCCCTGCCGGTGCCGCTGGCCGACGGGCGCATCGTCACCGGCCCGCGTGGCGTGCTGCTTCCCGAGGCAGGTCTCCCGGTCCCCGACCTCGGTGCACTTGACGTCCGGTTGGCCCATCCTGACGCGGTACATCCGCTGCTCGAGCGGCTCGGCGGGCTGCCGGCCACTGCCTGGTCGGTGCTTACCGACGCCCGGGTGCAGGCTCAGGTGACGGAGGCCTACGACAGCGACGACGCCGGCCGGTTGGCCGACGCCGTGCTGAGCCTGGTCGCGGCGGCCGGGATCGGTCCGGGTCGGCTGCCCTGGCTCGCCGATCTCCCGCTGGCCGCCGAGGACGGCGAGGTCTATCCGGCCGGCGAGCTGCTGCTGCCCGGCTCGCCACTCGCCGGTGTGGTCGCGGCGGACGCACCGTTCGGCATCGTCGCCGCCGCCGCCGTCGAGCGCTGGGGCGCTGGCGTGCTGAGCGCGGTCGGGGTGCTGGCCACCTTTGCGGTGGTGCGGGCCGCCGACGTCGACGCGGCAGAGCACGACCTCGACGATGAGGAGCGCTACCTCGACGACGTGATCGGCGGGGAATTCTGTGTGCTCGAGGAACTGATCGCGGTGCGGGATCTGGAGTTGGTCGATCCCGGCAAGTGGCCCGCTGGTCTGGATCTGCTCGGTGCCGAGCCGCTGCGCAGCCTGATCCTGACCGATGCCGTGCTGACCCCGGGCGGCCGGCGGGTGCCGTCCTACTCCCGTTGGTGGCTGGGCCGCCACCCGGTGCTGTCCGGCAAGCGGCCTCGTGAGCTCCGGTTGGCCGACGCCGTCGAGCTCACCGGCCTGTACGACGCCGCGGACGGCGACCAACAATTGCTGCGCCTCTTGGGCTGCTGCACCGGTCTGGACGACGTGCTTTCCGACGATGACGGTGCCCGGTCGCTCCTCGATCGGCTCGGCGACCCGCAGCGGTCGTGCCGATGGCCGACGCTGCAGCAGGGCTACCGGCGACTCGCCGAGGTGCTCGGCGACATCGATGCGCCGGCCCTCGTGCGGGTCGCCCCCGACCTGGTGGTCCCGGCGGAGGAGGCGGTCGTCCTCGACCTGCCGTACGCCTTGCCGTTGATCGGATCCCGTCGCCCGGTGCCCGGCGGCGAGCCGGTGGCGCAGCTGCTGGGTCTCCCACTGGCCTCGGAGCTCGTCGACGGCGACGTGGCCGGACCCCTAACTGGAACGAAGACGTGGTCCGACATCGCCGGTGCCCGGCTCGCCGCAGACCGCCTCGGCGGGGAGGTCCCGACGACGTCGATCGCCGTGCATGCCGGGCTCATGGTGGACGGTGTCGCCGTCACCTGGTGGGCGACAGCCGATACCGACCACATCGACGCCGACGCGGGGACGACCGTCTGGGGGTGCGCCCTGGCCTGGCGGCTGCGGCGCTGGGAGCTGCGCGGCGCGGCCATCGAGGCCTTCGATCGGCCGGGCGATGAGAAGCAGTTGCGGGCGGAGGACGCGGCCGGCTGACTGCTACCCGGCGCGGCCGGCTGGCCGCTACCCGTGCGCGGGCGGCGCTGGCGCTTCCGGGTCACGCAACGCGGTGCGTCGCCGCCGGCAATAGGCGATGCCGAGCAGGCCCAGCAGCAGGCCGGTGACGCAGGTCGCCACCCACCAAACGTGCCCGTCGGCGCGAAGCGGAGAGAGGTAGGCCAAGGACACCGCGAGCGCAACCCCCCAGCCGACGGTTCCCACGTAGACGATCGTGACCGCGTCGACGTCGAGCGGCTCGGGATCGGGTAGGCGGGCTCGCACGCTGGCAGCGTACTTCCGCGCGGGCACCGGCAGAGACAGCAAAAGACCGCCGGAATGACCCGGCGGTCCTTTGCTGCTACGGCCTAGCGGCGGTTGGTGTCGCCGCCGGTCGTGGTGTCGGTACGGGTGTCGCCGTCCATGTCGATCTGTTCCTTGCGGACCTCTTCGGACACGGTCTGCTCCTCGGTGACCTGCTCCTTGCCCAAGCGCACCCGCTCGACGGGCACGGTCTCCTTGGCGATCACGGGACGCTCCTCGGTGAGGATGATCTCGTGCTCTTCTTCGCTGATATCCGGGCCGCTCGTGGCATCGCCCCGGTTGGCGTCGGTGATCGGCTCCCGCTCGACGCGGACCTCTTCACGCGTAGTGGTGACCGGAACCTGCTGCTGCTCGGTGACGACGTACTTGCGCAGGCGCGCGCGGCCCTGCTCGACCTTCTCCGTGCCCACCCGGAGTTGCTCCTCCGACCGGGTCATTGCGTCGTCCGTCGTGGGCCCCGAGGTGTCGTGGCCCTCGGCGAAATCGGCGTGGTCACGGGTGCCCGTGGTCGTCGTGCCCGTGGTCTCCGCGGTGTCGGCGGATCCGGTGTCACTGCCGCGCTCGGAGTATTGCATCGAGTAGTGACGGTAGAGCTGGCCTTCCTCGTCCTGGGAGAGGTGCCCCGCGTCGGCGTCGACGCTCGGCGCGTCGCTGACCTTGGACTTGTCGAACGGCACGGTCAGCCGCTCACCGTCCCACTGGCCGTCGGCAATCGGAATGAAGTTTTCCTTGCCGCCGAAGAGCCCCGTCGACACGGTCACCCACTCGGGGGTGCCGGTCTCGTCGTCGAGGAAGATCTGGCCAATCTTGCCGATCTTGTCGCCGCCCTGGCTGTAGGCGGTCGCGCCCATCAGGTCTGCTGCCTGGTCCTGCGAGATCATGCGGGTCTCCTCTTCCTTGTGAAGGCTCGTGCCCAGCCGGCGGTCGCCGGTCTGATCGTCGATGGAATGGCGATGGTCGGTGTGGCGCTCTCGTCAGCCACGCTGTCTGGGATTGTCTGCACCGGTTGGAGTGGTCGTAAACCAGTTGGGCCCGACGTGATGAAGCTCACCGAACCCCACCGGCCCCCGCGCAACCGCGTTTTGCACCGGTTACTAGCTGGTAAAAGTCCCATCGGCGCATGCGGCGCCACACGACGACCGATGGAGTGTTAATGAGCAAGCCCTCAGGCCCGAAGGGTACGGCCGAAACGAACGCCGAGCTGGCCGGCACGCAGGCGGAGAAGCCCACCGAGATACCGGCCAAGGGATGGAAGCAGATCACCGGACGGGCCTGGAAGGACAGCAAGGCAGACAACGTGCCGATGCTGGCCGCGGGCGTGGCCTTCTTCGGCTTCCTGGCGCTCTTCCCGGCCCTCATCGCGACGATGACCGTGTACGGCCTGGTCGTCAGCCCCGCCAAGGCGCGGTCGCAAGTGAACCAGTATGCCTCGGCCCTGCCGAGCGACTCCCGCAAGGTCCTGTCCGGCCAGCTGGCCGCGGTCACCCAGGGCAACGGCAAGGCGCTGGGGATCGGGCTGATCATCTCCGTGCTACTTGCCTTGTGGAGCGCCTCTGGAGGCATGGCGAATTTGATGAAAGCGGTCAACATCGCCTATGACGAAGAGGAGACCCGCGGCTTTGTCAAGCTGCGCGGCACCGCGCTGGCACTCACCGTAGGCGCGGTCATCTTCGTCTTGATCACCCTCGCACTGGTCGCCGTCGTGCCGGCGGTGCTCAACAACATCAACATCGGCGTCATCGGTGAGGTGATTGCCCAGATCGTGCGGTGGGTCGCCCTCGCCGCGGCAGTTGCCGTCGCGCTGGCGATCGTCTACCGGGTGGCGCCGGACCGCGATGCGCCGAAGCTGCGATGGACGAGCCTGGGGGCGATCGTGGCCACGGTGTTGTGGATCGTCGGTAGCGTCGCGTTTTCCTTGTACGTCAGCAACTTCAGCTCCTACAACAAGACCTACGGTGCGGTGGCCGGGGTGGCCGTGCTGATGCTGTGGCTTTATCTCACCAGCTACATCGTCCTGTTCGGGGCAGAGGTCAACGCCGAATCCGAGCAGCAGACCGCGAAAGACACCACCAAGGGCCCGGCGCAGCCGATCGGAGAGCGGGGAGCCGTCGCGGCAGACTCGACGCCGGGAACTCCATTTTGAGCCGCATGCTGCAGACGCATGCAGACGCCGGCTGCGACGAGGCATCAGTCGTTCGGGATCGGGGCAGGAGAGGTCCGCGAGCGTCGGATTCCACCCGACGCACAAACATGGGAGACACGATGAAGATGTTGAGGGGCGCCCTGAAAAGTGCCATCGCGTTGAAGGCAGTCGAGATTGTCCGCCGGGAGGCTTCGAAGCCCGAAAACCAGCGCAAGGCCAAGGACCTGCTCAGCAAGGTCACCAGTCGCGGCGGCCAGACCCGCCGCACGCGCTAACCCCGCCCAGCCGGATTCAGCAGATGCCGGGCGACGGGCGGCCGTCCGTTGCGCTGCCCGACGCCTTGGGGTCGCTGCGTAGGGCTTTGCTGGCGACGCCTTTTGGCCTCGAGCTCGACGGGGCGGGCCGGTGGCGCGCCGAGCGGGATGCGCTGGTCGGCCAGATCAACGACTATCTGCTGCCCCGGTTGGCCAGTCTGGATGCACCGCTGTTGGCAGTCGTCGGCGGCTCGACCGGGGCCGGTAAGTCGACCCTGGTGAACAGCCTGGTCGGCGAGGACGTCACCACGGCCGGCGTGTTGCGTCCCACCACCCGGGCGCCGGTCCTGGTCTGCGCCCCGGCCGATCGGCACTGGTTCGCAGATGAGCGGGTGCTGCCCGCGATGCCCCGGACGACGGGAGCGCCGGGTGGTGCCGGCACCCTGCAGTTGGTCACCAGTAGCAACCTTCCTCCGGGGCTGGCCCTTCTCGACGCCCCCGACGTCGATTCGGTGGTGGCCGAGAATCGAGCGCTGGCTGTCCAATTGCTGGCTGCCGCGGACCTGTGGGTGTTCGTCACGACGGCATCCCGCTACGCCGATGCCGTCCCCTGGGAGCTGCTCAGGCAGGCCCGCCAGCGCAGTGCGGCCGTCGGCGTCATCCTGGACCGGGTGCCGGCCGAGGCGGCTGCCGTGGTGCCGGGCGCACTGGCCGGGATGCTGGCCGAGCAGGGGCTCGGTGAGGCCGAGGTCTTCTCGATCGCCGAGTCGGTGCTGCACGACGGACGACTCCCGACCGGCGAGGTCGCGCCGGTCCTGCACTGGCTACACGGGCTGGCCGCCGACGCCGACTCCCGCGCGCAGATCATCCGGCAGACCTTGTCGGGCGCCTTGAGCGACGTCGATCGGCGTACGACGGGGCTGGTGACCGCCGATGAGGAGCAGGCGGGGGCGGCGGCGACTCTTGCCGACCTGGCGACCACGGCCTACGTTGCGGCGCGCGGAAGCGTCGAGGAAGGCGTTCGCAGCGGCAGCATTCTGCGGGGGGAAGTGCTGGCGCGCTGGCAGGAGTTCGTCGGCACCGGGGAGCTCTTGCGCTCCGTGCAGTCGACGGTCAGCCGGCTCCGTGACCGGCTGGTGTCGGCGGTCAGTGGCCGCCCCACGGCCGACGCCGACGTGCGCGGGGCGGTCGAAACCGAGGTGGAGTCGCTCATCCGGGCTGCGGCCGACACTGCCGCCGACTCCACGGTAGCGGCCTGGCGGCGTCATCCGGCCGGGACCCGCCTGCTGGCCGGCCGGGAACGCGAGCTGGCCACCTCCTCAGCTCAGCTGGATGAGTGGCTGCCCACCGAGGTCCGTGCCTGGCAGGGGACGGTGCTCGATCTGGTGCGCGCGCAGGGCGCCGACAAGCGGACCGAAGCCCGGGTCGCCTCCTACACGGTGAACGGCGCCGGGCTGGCCGTGATGCTCGCCGTCTTCGCCCAGACCGGCGGCCTGACCGGCATCGAGATCGCCGTCGCCGGCGGCACGTCGGCGGCCAGCCAGAAGGTGCTGGAGGCCATCTTCGGCGACCAGGCGGTGCGTACGCTGGCCCGTGACGCCCGCCGCGAGCTGCTGACCCGCGTCGACGACCTGCTGCGATCAGAGGAACAGCGCTTTCTGACCCGCGTGGAGAAGGCCCAGCCGACTGCGTCCGTGCCGCTGCGCGCCGCCCTGCGCCGCTGGCAGTCGGCAGTGGCCGCGGGGCCGATGCGGGCGACGTGAGGCGTACCGCCAACGGCGAGCGCCAGGCGCGCCGCCTCGACGAGCGGCTCGACGCCTTGGCCATGGCCGCTGACTTCGGGGAGTCAATTGCCGATCCGGTCGCTGTCACCGACGCGCTGGCCGTGGTCGAGCGGGCCGGCGCGCGGCTGGGACACGGGCTCGAGCACACGGTGGTGGCGTTGGCCGGCTCGACCGGCTCGGGAAAATCGTCGCTGTTCAACGCCATCTCCGGCGCCGAGCTGTCCCAGTCCGGGGTCCTGCGCCCGACCACCTCACGCGCCACAGCCAGCACGTGGGGGGCCGATGCCAGCCCGCTGCTGGATTGGCTCGAGGTGCCCACCCGGCACGCCATCGCCGCGACCGGCGAACTCGACGGCCTCGTCCTGCTGGACCTGCCCGACCACGATTCGACCACGGCGGCACACCGGATCGAGGTCGACCGGCTCGTGGAGCTCGTCGACCTGGTCGTCTGGGTGCTGGACCCCCAGAAGTACGCCGACGCGGCGGTGCACCAGCGTTACCTGGCGCCGTTGGCCACCCACGACGATGTCCTGCTCATCGTGCTCAATCAGGTCGACCGGCTGACCGGGCCCGAGCGCACCGCCTGCCTCGGCGACCTGCGCCGGATCCTCGCCGCCGAAGGGCTGACGCACGTCACGATCGCTGCGACATCGGCCCGGACCTGGGAGGGCGTCGAGGACCTTCGGCTGCTCATCGCCGAGCGGGTCTCCCGGCGGATGGCCGCTTTGGACCGGCTGGCCGCCGATGTCGACCGGGCCGCGCTCGGCCTGGCCGCGGGCTGCGGGTCCCACGCCGGCTCGCTCGCCGTCCCGGCCGCAGAGCGGTCGCAACTGGTCGAGGCACTGTCCTCGGCGGCCGGCGTCGACACGGTGGTCGCGGCGGTCGCGGGCTCCTACCGTGCCCAGGCCACCGCCCGCACCGGCTGGCCGCTCACCCGGTGGTTGCGCCGGCTGCGCCCGGACCCGCTGCGCCGGCTGCATCTGGGCAGCGGCGAGCCCTCGGCCGCGCGGACATCGCTGCCGGCGGCCACCCCCGTGCAGGCCGCTCGGGTGACGATCGCCGTCCGTACCGTCGTCGACGGGCTGACCGCCGATCTGCCGCCGGAGTGGGGGAGCGCCCTGCGGGCCGATGCGACGCAGCGGTCGGCACAGGTGCCCGAGCGCCTCGACGCGGCGATCGGCGGCACCGACGTCTCCATCGGCCGGCGACCACGCTGGTGGATGGCCGTCGGCCTGCTCCAGCAGGTGCTACTGGTGGTGGCGATCGTCGGGGGCGTGTGGCTGGCCGCCCTGGCGGCGCTCGGCTATCTGCGCCTCGAGCTGTTCTCCACCCCTGATCTCGGCCGGCTGCCGCTGCCCACGGTGCTGTTGGCCGGCGGTCTCATTTTGGGACTGCTGGTGGCGTTCGCCGCCGGCCAGGTGGCCGGCGTCGGCGCCCGCCGGCGAGCCGGCCGGGCGCGAGGGCGCCTGCACCATTCAGTCACCGAGGTGGCCGATGCCGCTGTGCTGGCGCCGGTCGAGCAGTTGGTCCGCCGGCACCACGACTTCTGCGCGGCGGTGACCCGCGCCCGCGCCTGAGTATCGTTAGCACAGCTAATGAGGTAGGCTAACCAGATGCCATCAGCTACTCGGACCGACACCGAGCTGGCCAGCATGTTGCGGATCTCGGTCATGCGGCTGGCTCGCCGGCTCCGGGCCCACCGGCTCGACTCCGGTCTGACGCTGACCCAGCTCGCGGCGCTCGCCACGCTGGAGCGGCACGGACCCATGACCCCGGGAGAGCTCGCCGTGCACGAGAAGGTGCAACCTCCGTCGGTCACCCGGGTCGTCGCGATCCTGGAGAGCCGGGAATTGGCCAGCCGTACGGCGCATCCGACCGACGGCCGGCAGCAGATCGTCGCCGTCACCGCGGCCGGCAAAGGACTTCTCCGAGAGGATCGCCGCCGGCGGGAGGCCTGGCTGTCCCGGCAGCTGGCCGATCTGTCCGCCGCCGATCGGGCCCTGCTGCGCGCGGCCGGGCCCGTGCTCGAGCGGCTCGGCCAGTCGTGAGTCCGACCTTCCGCTCCTTGCGCGTACGCAACTATCGCCTCTTTGCGGCCGGCCAGATGGTGTCCAACACCGGCACCTGGATGCAGCGGGTCGCGCAGGACTGGCTGGTACTGCAGCTGACTCATAACAGTGCCAGCGCCCTAGGGGTCACCACCGGTCTGCAGTTCCTGCCCATGCTGCTGTTCGGCCTCTGGGGCGGCCTCATCGCCGACCGCTATCCCAAGCGTCGGCTACTGCTGATCACCCAGTCGGTGATGGGTTTGCAGGCAGTTCTTCTCGGCGTCCTGGTCCTGACCCAGGTCGCGACGGTGTGGCATGTGTACGCGCTGGCGTTCGTCCTGGGCCTGGTGACCGCATTCGACAATCCGACCCGACAGTCATTCGTGGTCGAGATCGTCGGCCGGGATGACCTGCCGAATGCGGTCGGACTCAACAGTGCGACATTCCACGCCGCCCGGGTGGTCGGACCGGCTGTTGCCGGACTGCTGATCAACCTGATCGGCACCGGGCCGGTCTTCCTCGTCAACGGGGTGTCCTACCTGGCGGTGCTGGCCGGGCTGGTCTCGATGCGCGGATCGGAGCTGCACCCCTCCGACCTGGTCGAGCGCGGCCGCGGCCAGCTCGCCGAGGGCCTACGGTACGTCCGCGGCCGGCGCGACCTGCTGCTTCCGATCATCATGGTCGGCATCATCGGCACGTTCGGGATGAACTTCCAGATGACGATGGCGTTGATGGCGAAGTCGGTCTTCGGCAAGGGCGCCGGTGCCTACGGGCTGCTGGGGACGGCACTGGCCGTCGGCTCACTGTCCGGGGCGCTCTTCGCGGCCAGCCGGGCGCGGCCGAGCCGGCGCCTGCTGGTCGGCTCGGCGATCGGCTTCGGACTGCTGGAAACGGTGTGCGGGCTGATGCCTTCGTACTTCAGCTTCATGGCGCTGCTGGTGCCGACCGGGCTGCTCCTGATCATCGTCAACACCACGGCGAACTCCACCGTCCAGATGGGCGTCGAGGCCGGCATGCGCGGGCGCGTCATGGCGCTGTACATGACCGTGCTGCTCGGCGGTACGCCGATCGGGGCCCCGGTGATCGGCTGGCTGGCCGACGTCGCCGGTCCCCGGTGGAGCCTGATCGGTGGCGGCCTCATCTCGACCATCGGACCGGCCGTCGCCGCGCTGGCGCTGAGCGACGCACCGGCCCGCCCACGGCTTCGACGCCGGCGGCCGGCGGTGACGGAGATCTCCGAGGGGCTGGCAGCCGACGAGGCCTACTCCGCCTGAAAAGCACGTCACACCCAGTGGCAGGCTGCGGGCATGGAGACCGATCGCTATCTCGCCCTGCTGCGCAGCGATGGCACGCTGCTGGCCGACAGTGCCCGACCCGACCTCGAGGCAGCGGTGCCGCCCTGCCCGGGCTGGGCCGTCCGCGACGTGGTGACGCACACCGCCGAGGTGTACGAACACAAGCTGGCCTGCATCGCGCTGCAGGCCCCCCCCGAGCCCTGGCCGCCGGACTGGCCCGCCGACCGCGACCCGCTGGCCTGGTTCGACGACGCGCACGGCCGGCTGCTCGACGTGCTCGGCTCCACCGATCCGGCCACACCGGCCTACACCTGGTGGCCGCCGGATCAGACCATGGGCTTCTGGGTGCGCCGGATGGCCCAGGAGACCGCGGTGCACCGGGTCGACGTACAGAGCGCGTTCAATGCGGTCACCCCGGTCGACGACGAGTTGGCGGTCGACGGTGTCGACGAGGTGCTCATGCTGATGCTCGCCGGCGACTGGTCGGATGAGCCGACGGACGACTTCGGCGCCGGCAAGCGCGTCGCCGTCAGCACCGGCGGCCGGTCGTGGCTGGTCGAGCTGAGGTCGGAGGCGGTCGTCACCGTGCCGGCCACGGCCGAGCCGCCCGCAGGTGATGGCAGCGTCAGCGGCGCGCCGTCCGAGGTGCTGCTGTGGCTGTGGGGCCGCCGGCCCGACGATGCGGTGACCTTCGCCGGTGACCTGGCCTTGCAAAAGGGGTTCCGCGCACGACTGGCCCAGGCGACCGAATAGCTGGGCTCCGGCGCGAATACCCTCACCGGCGACGGCCTTAGTGAGGGGATAGGTATGCATGCGACGGCGGTGCCGGCCTCAGCGGGCGCATCCGGCGCCGACGCTGCCGGGCCGGGCCGGGCCGCTTATATCGATGTCGCCCGCATCGTCGCCATCGTGGCCGTGGTGTGCATCCACGTCCTCTCGCTGGTCCCGGCCTCCGTGCCCCGCGGCTCGGGGCGGTGGTGGCTGGGGCTGACCGGCAACGCCGCCGCCCGGTGGTCGGTCCCGGTTTTCGTCATGTTGTCGGGCGCGCTGCTGCTGGATCCTTGCCGAAGGGAGTCGCTGGGCGCCTTCTACCGCCGCCGGCTGACCCGCGTCGGCGTGCCGGCGGTGGCCTGGATCGGCCTGTACTACGTCTTTCGCATGCTGGCCCACCACGAGCAGTTGACCCCGGCCCGCGTGTGGCGGGAGATCCTGCAGGCGAGGACCTACTACCACCTGTATTTCCTCTACGCGATCCTCGGGCTATACGCCGTGACGCCGTTCCTCCGGGTATTCGTCCGGGCCGCCAGCCGGGTCGAGCTGACGGCGGTGACCGTGCTCGCTCTCAGCGCGGCCGCCCTCGACCAGCTGCTCGGCGCGACGGCGCACATCTCCTCTCCTACGTACGCGCTGACCCTTTTTCTTCCCTATCTCGGCTATTTCCTCGCCGGGTACCTGCTCCGCGACGTTCGAGTACCCGCGTGGACCGGGTGGCTGCTCGGCGGGGTTTTCGGGGTGACCGTCGCCGCCGAGGTGGGCGTCAGCATGCTTCTCACCGCACGCGGGGGCATCGCCGACCTGCAGGTGCCGATGTCCTACTTCAGCTTCCTCACGGTCGCTATGTCGTTGTCGGTATTCCTGCTGCTGGCCCGTTGGCGGCCGCCGGCCCGGATCAGCGCCGGCAGCCGCCGGCGCCTGCACCTCGCCGCCGCCGCGACGTTCGGGGTCTACCTGGCCCACCCGATGGTGCTCGACCGGCTGTACTTCTATCTTCACCTCACCCGGGGTAACGCCAGCGCCGGCGCCCTCGTCGGGCTGGTGGTCGCGACGACCGTGCTGACCTTCGCCGCCGTGCTGGTCCTCGGCCGCGTCCCGGGCATCCGCCGGCTGCTTTGATGGTGACCGCCTTCGGGTCGGTCCGGCGTAGGGCTCGGGCAGGCGCGGGGAGAAGAACCGGTTGAGTACCGGAGATTGGACACCGCGGTCATCCCGACCTTGCCGTTGGACCACTTGCGTTGCCTGGACTCGGCAGACAAGCCGGCGACACCGTCACCGTCCGGTTGACACAGCGGCTGGACCGCTCACCCTGCGGCCCGTGGGTCGTTCGCCAACGGGCGCGTACGGTCAGTCGATCCTCGACCTAGCATCAAGCGAACGTGGTGCAGTAGATCGCCGTGTGGTAGGACTCGTGTCATACTGGCCCCGTGAACCGTGAGATGCCCAGATTGACAGTCACACTCCCCGGCGACCTGGTGGAGGAAGTGCGGGCCCGGGCCGGCCGGGGCGGCGTGAGCTCCTGGATCGCCCAGGCCGCCGCGGAACGTCTGGGCCGGGAGCGCCTGGCCGCCGCCATTGCTGAGTACGAGGCTGACGCCGGCCGCATCACCGACGAGGAGATCGCCGCCGCAAGGGCGCGCACCGTCTGGCACCCGGCTGCCCGGCGTCGCAAACCGCCTGCCGCGTGAGGGTGATCGATGCAGGGGCGCTCATCGCTCTCGACCGGGGGGATCGCGACACCTGGGCACTGCTCACGGAGATGCACCGCGCTGGGCAACGACCCGCGGTGCCCGCCCCGGTGATCGCCCAGGCATGGCGAGGGGGACAGCGCCAGGCGCGCTTGGCGATGGTGCTGTCCGGAGCCGAGCTGGTCGTGGCCGATGCGCCTCTTTCCCGGCGGGCCGGCGAGCTGCTCGGACGGTCCAGGACCACCGATGTGCTCGATGCCTTGGTGGCCCTGACAGCGCAGGATCGTCCCGGGTGCGAGGTGCTCACGTCAGACCCGGGGGACATCCACCGTCTGCTTGCGGCCTTGAACATCCGGCGAACCATCCGAGTCGTCTGACGAGCCCCCTTCCTTTGCGCCAACCGGGTAGCTGTACAGCCGGCCGGCCACGACGTCACCCAGCCTGATCAGGGGTCCTCGACCGGTTCTGACCTCACCACGCATAAGCCTCGGGGGCAGTGCCTCCCGGGCCGGGGAAGATCTCGTCGAGCCGGGCCAGTGCCTTGTCGTCGAGGGTGAGCTCAAGTGCTCGTAGTGCGCCGTCGAGCTGTTGCATCGTCCGGGGGCCGATGATCGGACCGGTGACCGCCGGCTGGGCAAGCAACCAGGCAAGCCCCACGTGGGCCGGATCCTCGCCCAGCTCGGCACAGAAGTCCTCGTAGGCCTCGATGGCGTCCCGGTGCTCCTCGAGTGATTCCTTCGAACGCCCCGAAAGCCGGCGCTTGCCTTCGTTTTCCTTGCGGATGACGCCGCCGAGGAGGCCGCCTTGCAACGGCGACCAGGGGATGACGCCGAGCCCGTAGTCCTGGCAGGCCGGCAGGACCTCGAGCTCGACGCTGCGGGTCAGCAGGTTGTAGATCGACTGCTCGGACACCAGCCCCATGAACTGGCGCTGTTTGGCCTGCTCCTGGGCCTTTGCGATATGCCAGCCGGCGAAGTTGGACGACCCGACGTACAGAATCTTTCCCTGCTGGCGCAGGACCTCCATCGCCTCCCAAATCTCGTCCCAGGGGGTGTCCCGGTCGACGTGGTGCATCTGGTAGATGTCGATGTAGTCGGTCTGCAGGCGGCGCAGTGAGGCCTCGCAGGCGCGCCGGATGTTCAGCGCGGACAGGAAGGTCTCGTTGGGCCAGTCACCCATCCCGCCGTAGAGCTTGGTGGCCAGCACGGTGCGCTCGCGCCGTGGGCCGCCCTTGGCGAACCAGTTGCCGATGATCTGCTCGGTCCAGCCCTCGCCGGTCTTCCAGCCGTAGACATTGGCGGTGTCGAAGTAGTTGATGCCGAGCTCGTGGGCGTGATCCATGATCGCGTGGCTGTCGGGTTCCGACGTCTCCGGCCCGAAGTTCATCGTGCCCAGGCAGAGCCGGCTGACCGACAATCCGGTCCGGCCGAGATGGGTGTACTGCACGTCAATTCCTCCTGATGCGGTTGGTGGGGACAACCTTGTCACGGGTGCCCGACCACCACACGCGCAGGCCGCGCGCCGGCACAGTCAGCCGCGCTGGCCGCGTACTCCGAAGACGATGTCGTCCCAGGACGGAACGCTGACCCGCCGTCCGGGGTCCTCTTCCCGGGCCGGCGGGGTGGCCGGCTTCTTCTTCGCCGGCTCGCCGGCCGGCCGGACGACCGAGAACGACCGGGCGACCTCGTCCAGGTTGGGATCCTCCGGCGCCGGTCCGGTGAGCAGGTCACGTGCGGTGTCGTCGCTGGGCCGGACGTGCTGGCTGACCGGGTCGTACACCCACATCGCCTCACCGGCCTGGCGCCCGGCGCCGTATCGGACGGTGATCTGCCAGCTGCCGTTGTCGAGGCGGCCCGCATCCCAGGTTGCGGACTCCGGGTCCATCCCGGCGCGGGTCAGGCGCCCGTCGACGGCCTCGCCGAGCAGGGGTGCCTCGCCGTCGGCCAGCGGACGGCTACGCGTCGCCCGCGCGCGCTGCACGACCTGGGCGCGCTCCTGGAGCACCGGCCCGGCGAAGCGCAGGATCCGCTCGACCGGCATGCTCCCGGACCGCGCAAGGTCCTCGGGCGTTTCACCGGCACGCAGCCGGGCCTGGATCTCGGCCGGCCGCATCGAGCTCTCCATCATGATCTCGATCTGTCCCAGGCGTGGTCCGTCACCTCGGGCCGCGGCGCGCAGGCGCTCGTCGATGCCCAGGCGGTACTGCTCGCCGTTGTCGTCGGACAAGACGATCGCGGCCCCGTCTTCAGCGAGTGCGATGAAGCGCATCTGGCGCATCCGGGCCTCCCAGGACCAATCGGCCGACGGGCTCGACCCTACGGGAGCCGTGGGCTGCGGCCCGGCTGCGACACGGCCTTCTGCAGGTGCTCGACCACGAAGTCGATGCACTCGGTGAGCGCCTCGACGTCGGCCGGGTCGACCGCTGTGTACATCGCGATGCGCAGCTGGTTGCGGCCGAGCTTGCGGTAGGGCTCGGTGTCCACAATTCCGTTGCGCCGTAGCACTTCGGCGACCGCCGCGGCGTCCACCTCATCGCTGAAGTCGATGGTGCCGACGACCTGGGAGCGCAGCGACGGGTCGGCGACGAACGGCATGGCGTACGGCGACTTGTCCGCCCAGGTGTAGAGCCGGCGCGCGGAATCGGCCGTCCGCTCGCACGCCCACGGCAGGCCGCCGTTGTCGTTGATCCAGTCGACCTGCTCGGCCAGCAGGAAGAGGGTCGCCAAGGCCGGCGTGTTGTACGTCTGCCCTTTGCGCGAATTGTCGATCGCGGTCGGCAGGTCGTAAAAGGGTGGAATCCAGCGGTAGGAGGCAGCGATCTCGTCGACCCGGTCCAGCGCCGACGGGGAAAGGATGGCGATCCACAGGCCACCGTCGGAGGCGAAGCACTTCTGCGGCGCGAAATAGTAGGCATCGACGCCCGCCAGCCGCACCGGCATCCCGCCGGCGGCCGAGGTCGCGTCGATCAGGACCAGGGCGCCGTCGTCGGCGCCGGCAACCCGGTGCACCTCGCGCATCACGCCGGTGGAGGTCTCGTTGTGCGGCCAGCAGTACGCGTCCACGCCGGCCTCGGCGACCGGGTCGGGTGCGGTGCCCGGCTCCGAGGTGATCACCGTCGGGTCACCGAGGAAGGGCGCGCCGCGGGTCACGTCGGCGAACTTCGACCCGAACTCGCCGAAGGTCAGGTGCTGGGCCCGGTCGCGGATCAGCCCGAACGCGGCGATGTCCCAGAATGCGGTGGTGCCGCCGTTGCCGAGGACGACCTGGTAGCCCGCCGGCAGGTCGAACAGGTTGGTCAGCCCCGACCGCACCCGGCCGACGAGCTTGCGCACCGGGGCCTGGCGGTGTGAGGTGCCCAGCAGGGTGTCGCCGGTGCCGGCGAGCGCGCCGAGCGCTTCTTTTCGTACCTTCGACGGGCCCGATCCGAAACGGCCGTCGGCGGGCTTGAGGAAGTCGGGAATGCGCAGATCGGACACCCGTCGAGGGTACGGGAGTCGCCGGGCCGGCCCGCCCATCGGCGGAGGGGTCAGGGGCGGGTCATCTCCGCCCAGCCGTCGACCTCTTCGGGCTTGCGGGGGCCCGGTCCGATGTAGCGCGCCGACGGGCGGACCAGCTTGCCCAGCCGCTTCTGCTCCATGATGTGCGCGCTCCAGCCGGCCGTCCGCGCACAGGTGAACATCGACGTGAACATGTGGGCCGGCACCTCGGCGAAGTCGAGCACCACCGCCGACCAGAACTCCACGTTGGTGGCCAGCACCCGGTCTGGCCGGCGGGCCTTCAGCTCGGCCAGTGCCGCCTTCTCGAGCGCGTCGGCGACCTCGTACCGGGTCGAGCCGAGCTTCTGGGCGGTGCGCCGCAGCGTGCGGGCCCGGGGGTCCTCCGCCCGGTAGACCCGGTGGCCGAAGCCCATCAGCTTCTCGCCCCGGTCGAGAAGCTTGACCACGTACTTCTCGGCGTCGCCCTCCTGCTCCACCTCGTCGAGCATCTTCAGCACCCGGGACGGCGCACCGCCGTGCAGCGGCCCGGAGAGCGCCCCGACGGCGGAGGAGATGCACGCGCCGGCGTCCGCGCCCGTGCCGGCCACCACCCGGGCGGTGAAGGTGGACGCGTTCATGCCGTGCTCGGCGGCGGAGACGAAGTAGGCGTCGACCGCCTCCACGTGCTTGGGGTCGGGCTCGCCGCGCCAGCGCACCATGAAGCGCTCGACGATGGTGGCGCACTGGTCGATGCGCTTCTGCGGCACGGCCGGCTGCCCGAGCCCGCGCGCCGCCTGCGCGACGAAGGACATCGCGGTCACCGAGATGCGGGCCAGGTCGTCGCGGGCCTGCTCGTCGTCGATATCGATCAGCTGGCCCAGGCCCCAGTACGGCGCGAGCATCGCGATCGCACTCTGCACGTCCACCCGGATGTCGCCGGAATGCACCGGGATCGGGAACGGCTCGGCCGGCGGCAGGCCAGGATTGAACCGGCCGTCGACGAGCAGCCCCCAGACGTGGCCGAACGCGACCTGCCCGACCAGGTCCTCGATGTCGACCCCGCGGTAGCGCAGCGCGCTGCCTTCCTTGTCGGGCTCCGCGATCTCGGACTCGAAGGCGACGATCCCCTCCAGGCCGGGCTTGAAGTCAGACATCGCGTGGTCTCCTCGGTTTGGGCGCGCATCAGGGTCATCGCAGGCGGTGTGCTCAACGTCATTGTGACCAGCGCTTCCCCGGCCGGTCCGCCCGGGGGCGAGCAGGTACGGTCGCCGGGTGGGCGAAGACGGGGGCGCCGAAGGTGGCGTGCGCGACGACCGGGTGAGGGACATGCGCCGGTCGTACGAGCGGGCCGGCCTCGACGAGGTCGACCTCGCGCCGGACTGGGTGACGCAGCTGCGCCGGTGGGTCGACGACGCTGTCGCCGCGGACCTCAACGAGCCGAACTGGATGGTCCTTGCCACCGCGGACGGGCGCGGCCGGCCGAGTGCCCGCTGCGTGCTGCTCAAGGGCTATGACGAGCGTGGACTGGTGCTCTTCACCAACTACGAGTCGCGCAAGGGCGTCGAGGCGACCGAGAACCCGTACGCGTCGCTGGTCATCCCTTGGGTGCCGCTGCAGCGGCAGGTGATCGTCGTCGGTGCCGTGGAACGCACCAGCGCGGCGGAGGCCGACGACTACTTCGCCGTCCGCCCCCACGGCTCGCAACTGGGTGCTGCGGCCAGCCCGCAATCGACGGTGGTCACCTCGCGGGCGGAGCTGGACGCTCGCTGGGCGACGCTCGGCGCGCAGTACCCCGAAGGGACCCCGGTGCCGCGGCCGGACTTCTGGGGCGGTCTGCGGGTCGTCCCGGAGTCGGTCGAGTTCTGGCAGGGCCGCCGCGACCGCTTGCACGACCGGCTCCGTTACCGGCGCGAAGCCGGCGGCTGGGTCGTCGAGCGACTTGCCCCCTGAGCGCCCGCGCAGCCGGATAGCGGCCGACCTCCGGCCGCTGCGCGAGCGCGATTTCCGGCGGCTGTGGGCCGGCAACGGCGTGGCCTTCATCGGCTTCCAGCTGACCGCGGTCGCCGTGTCGGTGCAGGTCTACGACATCACCCGCTCCTCGTTCTTCGTCGGCCTGCTGGGCCTGGTCTCGCTGGTGCCACTGGTCGGCTTCGGGCTGTGGGGCGGGGCGGTCGCCGACGCGGTCGACCGCCGGCGGCTGTTGCTCATCTCGTCGGCCGTGATGTGGGCGGTCACCTGGGCGCTGTTTGCCCAGGCGTTGCTGGGGGGCCACAGCGTCACGCTGATCCTGGCCCTGGTCGCCGTGCAGTCGGCTGGATTCGCCGTCGCCTCGCCCACCCGCAGCGCGGTCATCCCGCGGCTGCTTGCGGTCGAGCTGATCCCGGCGGCCAACACGCTGGCCTTCACCGCGAGCAGCGTCGGGCTGGTGACCGGGCCGCTGATCGCCGGCGTGGTCATCGGGCGCCAGCACCACTACACGGCGGCGTACGGGATCGACGCCTTGCTGTTCAGCCTGGCGCTGTACGCCGCGTGGCAGCTGCCGCCGTTACCGCCGCTGGGTGAGATCACCCGGCCGGGCCTGCGCGCCGTCATCGGCGGCCTGCAGTTCATCGCCGGCCGGCCGGTGCTGCTGATGTCGTTCGTGGTGGACATCATCGCGATGGTGCTGGCGATGCCGCGGGCATTGTTCCCGGAGGTGGGGGAGGTGCGCTTCGGCGGCGGGGCGGCGGTCGGCTGGCTGTATGCCTCGATCGCCATCGGCTCGGTCGTCGGGGGCCTGCTGTCGGGGTGGATCGGGCGGGTCCGCCGGATGGGCCTGGCGCTCGTCGTCGCGATCGTGGCCTGGGGCGTCGCGGTCGCGGTGTCGGGCCCCCACCGGCTGTGGCTGGTGGTGGCGCTGCTGGCGGTGGCCGGCGCGGCCGACCTGGTCTCCGCCGTCTTCCGGCAGACCATCCTGCAGACCTACGCCCCCGACGAGATGCGCGGGCGCCTGCAAGGCGTCTTCGTCGTCGTGGTCGCCGGCGGCCCGCGGCTGGGGGACCTCCGGGCCGGGGCCACGGCCGCCGTCTTCGGCGTCACCACCTCCTGGGTGGCCGGCGGCGTGCTGTGCGCCGTGGCCGTCGTGGTGGCGGCCGTCTCCGTGCCCACCTTCCTGCGCTACGACGCGAGCGCCCCGGCCGCCACCAACAGGTCCGACACCAGCCCGTCGTAGGCCGCGGCCCGGCCCTCGCCCGGCGTACGCAGGACCGCGCTGGGGTGGATCGTGCCGAGGATCCAGCCGGCGTGTACGCCGGCGTCCTCGCCGGCGGTGCCCGCGCCGGCGTTCGCGCCGCCGGTGTCCGCGCCCGCAGTGCCCGCGCCGGCCGGTGCGCCGGCCGGGGGGTCCCACGGCATCAGCTGGCCGCGCTGCTTGGTGACCCGGAAGGCCGGCCCGATCAGCGCCGCCGCCGCGGTGGCGCCGAGCGCGACCACCACCTCCGGGGCCAGCAGCGTGAGCTCGGCGTGCAGCCACGGCTTGCACGCGTTGACGTGGGCCAGCTCGGGCTTCTGGTGGATGCGGCGTTGGCCGGCGGAGCCGGTGAATGTGCGTTGGCCGGCGGAGCCGGTGAATGGGCGTTGGCCGGCGGAGCCGGTGAACCGGAAGTGCTTGACCGCGTTGGTCACGTACACCTGCTCGCGGTCGATGCCGGCGTCGGCCAGGGCCCGGTCGAGCAGCCGGCCGGCCGGGCCGACGAACGGCTCGCCGCGCTGATCCTCGACATCGCCGGGCTGCTCGCCGACCAGCACCATCCGGGCGCTCGGCGGCCCGGCCCCGAAGACGGTCTGGGTGGCCGGCCCGTACAGCTCGCAGCCGCGGCAGCCCCGCGCGGCCTCCGCGAGGGCAGTGAGGCTGCCGCTGTCGGGCACGAAGGGCGCGGCACCCGGATAGTCCTTGGCTTCGGTCATGGGAGCTGTCCTACCACTGCGTCGGCTGATCCGCTTAGGGTGTCCGGCATGGTGCGCCAGCCGTCCGGAGAACAGTGGCCGATCGCCGCCGCCGGCTACGTGGCGGTGATCGTCGAGCTGGGGGGCGGCCTGCGGTCGTGCGAGGCCGGCGGCCAGCCCATCGTCGACGGTTATGCGGCCGAGGAAAAGTGCGCCGGGGGCGCCGGCCAGGTGCTGGCACCCTGGCCCAACCGGGTGCGCGACGGGAAGTGGGACTGGGAAGGCGTCGGCCACCAGCTCGCGCTGTCCGAGCCGGCGGCGCACAACGCGATCCATGGACTGACCCGCTGGCGCCCGTGGACGCTGGTGTCGCGATCCGCCGATTCGGTCACCGTGCAATGCCAGGTGGACCCGCAGCCCGGCTATCCCTTTTCGGTGCTGGTGAGCACCACTTGGTCGCTGTCGGCCGACGGGTTGGCGGCCCGGCACAGTGCGGTCAACAACGGTCGTGAGCCGGCGCCGTTCGGGCTGGGCGTGCACCCGTACCTGATGGTCAATGGCGTCGGCGCCGACGACCTGGTGCTCCAAGTCCCCGCGGACACGGCGCTGCGGACCGACGACCGGGGGCTGCCGGTCGAGGAGTACGCGGTCGCCGGCTCGGACGTGGACTACCGCGCCGGCCACCGGATCGGCCCGGCCCGCATCGATACCGCTTTCACCGGCGGCGTCTCCGGCGCGCGGGTGTCGGCCGGCGGTCGCGGCGTGGAGCTGACCTTGGACGACAGCTTCCGCTGGCTGCAGGTCTTCACCGGCGACACGCTGCCGGCCGATCGGCGCCGGCGATCCGTGGCCGTCGAGCCGATGACGTGTCCACCGGATGCCTTCAACAGCCGGCGCGACGTGGTGGTCCTGCAACCGGACCAGCAGTGGCAGGGCGCGTGGGCGTTGCGCGCCGTCACTGGCTGATCTCGCCGTACCGGCGCAGCGCCTCGACCCGCTCCTGGGCATGCTCGACGATCCGCTCGGGATATCCCGCCGGCACCCCGCCAGGCAGCTTCCACGGCTCGTGCACCGCTGCCCCGGGCACGTGGGCCAGCTCGGAGACGTACTGGCGGACGTAGTCGCCGTCGGGGTCGAACCGGTTGCCCTGCAGCAGGGGATTGAAGACCCGGTGGTAGGGCGCCGAGTCGGTGCCCGTCCCGGCCACCCACTGCCAGCCGTGGTTGTTCGACGCGAGGTCACCGTCGACGAGGTGCTGCAGAAAGTGCCGGGCGCCGAGCTGCCAGTCCAGGTGCAGGTCCTTGACCAAGAAGGAGGCGACGATCATGCGCAGCCGGTTGTGCACCCATGCCTCACGCTGCAGCTGCCGCATGCCGGCGTCGACGATCGGATAGCCGGTGCGCCCCTCCTTCCAGGCGGCCAGCCGTCGCTCGGCGTCCGGCCCGGTGTCGGTGCGCATCCGGCGGGTCGACGGCCGCAGCGACGTCCGGGCCGACTCCGGCCGGTGCCACAGCACGTCGGCGTAGAACTCGCGCCAGCACAGCTCGGTGCGGTACGTCGTGGCGCCGGCGTCGCTCGCGTCGGCGAGGTCGGCCAGCAGGGTGCGCGGGTGCACGCAGCCGTACTTCAGGTAGGGCGAGAGGCGGCTGGTCCGGTCGGCGCCGGGGAAGTTGCGCCGGTCGCGGTAGGCCGTGACGTCAGCTGTCCGGAAGTCCTGCCAGCGGGTGAGGCCGGCGGCCTCGCCGGCAACCGGCAGCGCCAGGCCGGCCGGCAGCTCCGGATCGGCAGGGATGCCGGCGCTGGCGGTCCCGGTCGCCCAGGCCACCTCACCCGGCGACGCGGCAGGTGGCCGCCAGCCGTGCTCACGCCAGGCCCGCGAGAACGGCGTGAACACCTGGAACGGTGCGCCGTCGCCTTTGAGCACGCGCCCCGGCGCCACGGCGTAGGGCGAGCCGGTCCGGACCAGGGGCACCTCCCCCGTACCGTTCGGGCCGCCTCCGCCGAGTGACTTCTCGACGGCCTCGTCGCGCCGGCGCCCGTACGGGCCGAAGTCGGCGGCGACATGTACCGAGGTGGCCGACTGCTCCCTGGCCACCCGCGCGATGACCTCCTCCGGCCGGCCGTGGAGCACCACGAGCCGGCCGCCCATCGACTCGTCGAGGGCGCGCAGGCAGCGGTAGAGGAAGGTCAGCCGGGGCAGTCCGGACGGCTGGCGCAGGGTGTCGTCGAGGACGAAGACCGGCAGCACCTGGTCGGCGCCGGCGGCCGCGCTCAGCAACGCCGGATTGTCACCCAGCCGGAGGTCGCGGCGGAACCACAGTAGGGAGACAGACATCCGGCCAGGTTAGGCGCAGTCCGTGATCCGCCGCCGTCCCCGGGGTGATCGGGGCGGCGCACCGCCCCCCCGGGGGTGATCCAGGCCTGATAGGTCCTGCTGGAGCCGGCCCATCGGCGCCTGGATCACCGGAGGGGAGGCCTAACCTGACAGGTGTGATCTTCAAGGCGGTGGGCGAGGGGCGGCCGTACCCCGCCCACGACCTGACGCTGCGGCAGTGGGTGCAGATCCCGCCGCGGGCAGTGCGCCTGGACGAGCTGATCACCACCACCCGGGAGCTGGCGCTGGACCGGCTGCTGGCGGAGGACTCCACCTTCTACGGCGACCTGTTCCCGCACGTCGTGCTGTGGGGGGAGGACTCCTACCTCGAAGAGGGCGTGCACCGGGCCCTGCGGGCTGCCCTGCAACAGCGGCACCTGATCCACGCGCGAGTGCACGCGCTCGCGCCCCGCGAAAGGTAGCGGCGGGCCCGCCGGCCGCCCGCCACGGCCAAACCACCGGGTTACCGCGACTCCGACGGAACGGGCGGCCCGTCCAGCGCGCAGTGCAGGTGGTGGTGATCGGCCGCCGGCGGCTCTGCGGCTGATGCAGCGGCCCGGGGGTTGCGGATGAAGGCGGCCGCGAGCAGGCCGCCCGCCGCGCAGACGATCCCCGCGATCACGACCGCGATCCGGAAGCCGTGGGCGAACGCGGCCGGGTCGAGATAGGACGCCCCGGTCAGGCCGGCCACCGGCGGCAGCACAGCGACCGCGATGAGACCGGCGGTCCGGGCCACGTCGTTGTTGACCGCCGAGGCGATGCCGGCGTGTTCCATCGGCGCTGCCGACAGGGCGGTCGAGGTGAGCGGCGCCACCGTGATCGCCAGCCCCGCGCCGAGGACCAGCACCGCCGGCAGCACCTGGGCGAGGTAGCCCCCCGATCGGTCGATCCGGGCCAGGAGCACCATCCCGACGGCGACCACCAGCGGGCCGGCCGACATCTGCAGCCGCGGCCCGATCCGGGCGGCCAGCGCCCCTGACCGGCTCGAGAAGACCAGCATCAGCGCGGTGATCGGCAGCAATGCGGTCCCGGCTACGATAGGTGAGTAGCCGGCGACCTGCTGCAGGTGGACCGGCACGAGGAACAGGGCGCCGGCCAGCGCGCCGTACACGACGAACGTGACCAGGTTGGCCGCGCTGAACTGCGCCGAACGGAATACCGACAGCGGCAGCATCGGGGCCGGCGAGCGCAGCTCGACGACGACGAAGGCGGCCAGCAGGCCCACCCCGACCAGCAGCGGCCCGAGCGCGGCGGGCGAGGTCCAGCCATGCGCGGGGCCGTCGGTCAGGCCGTACGTCAGACCGGCCAGCCCGCTGGCCGCCAGCAGGGCACCCAGCACATCGAGGTGCTTGGGCGCCCAGGCGTAACGGGACTCCGGCACTTGGCGCGCCGCGATCAGCAGTACGGCGACCGCGAGTGGCAGATTGATGAAGAACACCAGGCGCCAGGACACCGCGCCGATCAGGTAGCCGCCGAGAAACGGGCCGATGGCCGTGGCGACACCGCCCAGCCCGGACCAGGCACCGATCGCCTTGAACCGGTCTTCGGGAGCGAACGACGCCTGAAGAATGGCCAGGCTGCCGGGCGTGAGCAAGGCCCCGCCGACGCCCTGCAGCACCCGGGCGGCGATGAGCACCGGGGCGGAAGGCGCCACGGCGCACAGCAGCGATGCCACCGCGAACCACACGACGCCGACGGAGAACATCCGCCGCCGGCCGTAGCGGTCGCCGAGCGCGCCCCCGGCCAGCAGCAACCCGGCCAGCGCGAGGGTGTAGCCGTTGGACACCCACTGCAGGCTGCCCAGGCCGACGCTGAAGTCCCGGCCGATGGTCGGCAGGGCGATGCCCACGACCGTGGCGTCCAGCGCCGCCATCCCCGAGCCGAGCACGGTGGCCGCGATGACCCAGCGACCGCGCGGGCTTCCGTACTGCAGCATCTCTGCCAACCCGAGACCTCCCGTATGCGCTCAGGTAACCTCCGCGCATGACCGAGTCTTCCAGCGAGCCGACCCGCTACGTCGATTCCGACCACATGGTCGAGACCCCTGCGACGCTCCGGGACTCCGACTCCGAGGCGCCGCCGCTCGACGGCGGGATCAACGCCTCCGACCCCTACCTGGCGGTCGAGGACTTCGGCACGACGGCAGCGGAGGCCCGCCAGGGTGAGTCGCTCGACCAGCGGCTGACCGAGGAGGAGCCGGATGTGGGCGTCGAGGCCATGGCGGCCGCGGGCGAGCGGGTTGACGACGGGCGAACCGCCGAGGAAGCGGCCATATCGGTCGTCGAGGAGTAATTGGGGTGTAGGTTCCCGGCTACCTCGCGTCGTCGGCACGAGGCCCCGAGCAGGAAGGGGTGCCGGATGGCTCTTCGACGATCGGTGGCACTGGTCGCCGTCGTGCTGGTCGCGGGCGGGGGGCTGGCCGCCTGTTCGAGCAAGAACGGCGGGTCGAAGTCTTCCAACGAGCCCGTCACCCTCACCCTGCTCGAGTACCAGAAGCCGCGCGCCGACGCGGTGGCGAAGCTGCTGCCGGAGTTCGAGGCGGCGATGACCAAGCAGGGCCGCAAGATCAAGGTCAAGCTGATCCGCGACATCCTGCCCGACGACCAGTTCAAGACCAAGATCACCCAGCAGTACAACGCCGGTGAGGCCCCCGATGTCGCCGACTACGGGGCGAGCTTCGTCCCGGGATTCGCCGGCGCCGGCTACCTGCTCGACCTCACGCCGTACCTGAAGAAGTGGTCGGACTGGAATTCGTTCTCTCCGCAGGTCCGCGAGCAGATCGTGCAGCCCGACGGTAAGGTCTACGCCCTGCCGCACGAGGCCAACACGCAAACGTTGTTCTATCGCAAAGATGTCCTGGCCAAGCTCGGTGTGGCGACCACCCAGCCGGCGACCTGGCCCGAGCTGATCACCCGGCTGCAGCAGATCACCGGCAAGACCGGGCAGCCCTCGATCGTGCTTCCGGCCGGGACCGCTTGGGGTGGCGGTACTTTCGGCGAGGGATTCCTCAACGTCATGCTCGGTACGGGCAGCAAGCTGTACGACACCAAGAGCAAGAAGTGGGTGATCGAGAGCCCCGGGCTCACCCAGACGTTCAAGCTCTACGAGCAGCTGACCAAGGACAAGCTGCTACCGGTGCAGGCCTTGCTGAACCCCGAGCCGTGGCAGCCGACGAAATACAAGGCGTTCCCGGCCGGGACGCTGCCGGTGGCCGCACAGGGAACCTGGGGCTGGCGCTTTGACTGGGGACCCCAGGGCGCGGCGCCGATTCCCGGGCTGCTGCAGAAGGTCGCGACCTGGGACTACCCGTCCAGCGACAGCCAGCCGTACTCGGTCAGCTCGGTCGCCTTCTCCTACGAGGTGACCGCCAAGACCAAGAATGCCGATGCGGCCGTCGAGCTGGCGAAGTGGCTGAGCACAGGCAAGGCGATGGCCGAACAGCTCGTCGCGGTCGGTGCGGCAGCGCCACGTACCGACCTCGACAGCGTCGCCCCGTACAGCTCGCAGCCCACGCTGATCGAGGCCGGCAAGCAGCTAACCGGCAGCCGCAGCTTCCCGCCGCGGCCCGGCCAGGACCAGATCTCTCAGGCCGTCGGTGAGGCGACGGAAAGCATCCTGACCGCAAAGATGGACGGGGCAGCGGCCGCGAAGTCCTTTGCCAAGAAGGCGAAGGAGCTGCTGGGTCCCGACCAGGTGGAGACGGCCAGCTAGTGATGGCGCTCCGTCGCGGAAAGCCCCACCGCGGCGGGTCCACCGGCATGGTCCTGGGGCTGCTCGGCCCTTCGCTACTGCTCATCGCCGTGTTCGTGATCGGGCCCGTCGGTTATTCACTGTGGCTCAGCCTTACCAACAAGACGCTGATCGGGTTCGGCGCGCAGAGCCCGAAATTCATCGGGCTGGAGAACTTCCGTCAGCTGCTGACCTCCTCGGACTTCTTGCAGTCGCTGGGCCGGACCGCCCAGTTCACGTTCTTCTCCGCGATCGTCGGGCAGTTCGTCCTCGGGATGCTGGCCGCCGTGCTGCTGACCAAGTCGGCGGTGCGCGCCAAGGGTGCCTTCGGCGGAGCGATCCTGCTGCCGATGGTGGTGCCGGAGGTCGTGGCGTCGCTGGCGTGGGCGAGCATGCTGGCACCGGGTGGGCTGGGCACGGTCAACCGCGGCCTCGGCATGATCGGGTTCGGGCCGCTGGCCTGGCTGCAGGAGCATCCGATGGCCTCGCTCATCGTCGTCAACACCTGGCGAGGCATCGCCTTTGCGATGATCATGTTCCAGGCGGCGATCGAGGGCATCTCCGACGACCTGATCGAGGCGGCCCGGATCGACGGGGCCGGCGCGCAGCAGCTGTTCCGCCGGGTCACCCTGCCGCTCATCCGCGGCCCGGTCTTTCTGTTCCTGCTGCTGACCACCATCACGACGGCGAGCGTCTTCGGGCTGATCTACTTCCTCACCCGCGGCGGCCCGGGCCAGCAGACGCAGGTCACCTCCATCTACATCTACGACCATTCATTTGCCTTTTTCCAGCTCGGTCTGGGCAGCGCCGCGTCCGTGATATTGCTCGCCCTCGTCCTCGTGCTGGGGCTGACCTACGTACGCCTGGCAAAGGTCGAGGTCTGAGCCGTGGCCACGCAGTCTGCGGTCCGGCCGGCGGTCGCACCTGCGCCTGTCGTCCACCAACGGCGGCGGGGCGAGGTCACCAAGGCGCGCCTGCGGCGGACCGGGGTCTACATCGTCATAGGCCTGCTCTCGATGTTCTGCGTCGTTCCCTTCGCCTGGGTGCTGCTGGCCTCGATCGACCGCAACGCCAGCCTCTACGTGCAGGTGCCAAAGCCGACCATCCACAACTTCGTCCGGTTCTTCACCGACCCGACGACGCCGCGCCTGCTGTTCAACAGCCTGTTGATCTCCGGCGGCGCGACCGTCCTCACGCTCGTTTTGGCGATGTTCGGCGGCTACGCGCTGTCCCGGTTCAGCTTCTTCGGCCGGCGGACGTTGATGTTCACCATCCTGCTCGTCCGGGTGGTGCCGGCGACGGCGACGATCGTGCCCCTCTACATCATGATGATCCGGCTGCACCTCAACAACAGCTATACCGGCCTGATCCTGGTGGAGACGGCCTACCAGCTGCCGCTCGTGCTGTGGCTGATGAAGGGCTTCTTCGACTCGATCCCGGTCGAGCTGGAGGAGGCGTCGTGGATGGACGGCTGCTCCCGGATCTACGGGGCGGTCCGGATCGTCTTCCCGCTTTCCCGGCCGGGCCTCGGGGCCAGCGCGCTGTTCACGTTCATCAACGTCTGGGGCGACTTCCTCACGCCACTGGTGCTTCTGCAGTCGGAGGACAAGTACCCGATCTCCATTGGAATGTTCCGGGCCTTTTCCGCGCACAACCAGATCGACTGGGGCCTGCTCACGGCGACCGCGGTGCTGTACATGGTCCCGACGGTCGTGCTGTACCTGTTCGCCCGCCGTTATCTGCTCCGGGCGACCCTCACGGGCGCGTTGAAGGGATGATGTCGGCATCGCCCTCGCCCGGCCGTGGGATGGTGCGTAGGATCCGGGCCGGGTTGCCGGCGACGACTGTGTAGGGCTCCACGTCGCGCAGCACCAGCGAGCCGACGCCGACTACCGCGTGCGCCCCGATCCGGCAGGGCGCGACGACAATGGCATTGCTGGACACCCAGGCCCCCTCCTCGATCACGACGTCGCGGCCGGACGTCGGGACGGCGACCTGCCGCTCGGCTCCGAACCTGGTCCAGTCGTGGGTGCCGGTCAGGACCGAGACGTTGTGGCCGAAGAACGCGTACTCGCCGACGGTGATCTCGCCGGAGGAGAGGTTGAACAGCGCGTTGTTCACGATCGCGGTCGGGTGCAGATGCAGACGGGCCGGGTCGCCGTAGACGAGCGGCCGGAACAGCGCGGGGTCCTCGGTCGCCCGGGCACCGGCCGGCCGCCGCGCGGCTGACGCGCCGCGCCGCGCAGCAGCCACCAGCCCGGACGCGCCCTGCCTCGTCCGCTGCGCGAGCGACATAGGTCCGCCTTTCACCTGTTGAGCGGGTCAGGCCAGCGTCCGCTGCCCGCGCTCATGGTTGAGCAGCCAGGTCTTGGTGTCCAGCCCGAAGTAGTAGCCGCCCAGCGCACCACTGGTGCGTACGACCCGGTGGCACGGCACCACCAGCGCGACCCGGTTCTGCGAGCAGGCCGAGCCGGCTGCCTGCCCGGCCCGGGGGCTGCCCGAGCGGGCCGCCAATTCGCCGTAGCTGATCGTCTCCCCGGGCGGGACGGCGCGCATCGCCTTCCAGGCGGCGGCCCGGAACGTCCCGCCTGGCTGGTCCACCTCGATCTCGTCGATCGCGTCGACCTCGCCGGCGAAGTAGTCGCTCAACGCGGCGGTGACCGGCCCGAGGTCGGCGATGGCCCGCAGCGCCATGGCGCGCCGCCGCGGGTCGAGCCGCTGGTGCATCTGCGCGGCATCGGGGTCGAAGCCGGCGCTGACGAGGGCGCCGTCGTCGGCGATGGCGGTGAAGGGCCCGAGCGGGGTGTCCAGCGTGCAGGCGAGCAGGGTCATGGCGTCTCTCCTTGGAGGTAGTCGGTCCACAGGTGCATCGCGGCGTACGCCCGCCAGGGGCGCCACGCACTGGTGTCGGTGACCGCGTGCCGGGCCAGGGCCCGCCGCAGCACGAGGTCAGTGTCGGGGAAGGCATCGGGATCGGCGAGCGCCCGCATGGCGACGTACTCCACCGTCCACGGGCCGATGCCGGGCAGGGCGAGCAGCCGGGCCCGGGTCCGGTCGCGGTCCGCACCCGGTCCCAGGTCGAGGCGTCCGCCGGCCACCGCTTCGGCCAGCGCCCCCAAGGCCCGGGCCCGCCCGCCGGTCAGCCCGATCCCAACGAGGTCGGCGGCCGCAACCGCCTCGGCGGTCGGAAAGGCATAGGTCAGCCCGCCGTCCGCCAGCGGCAACGGCGTACCGAATGCCTGGACCAGCCGGCCGGTGAGGGTGCGCGCGCCCGCCAGCGTCACCTGCTGCCCGAGCACCGCCCGGGCCGCCAACTCGAAGCCGTCGATGCTGCCGGGCACCCGCAGTCCCGGCCGGCGGGCGATCATCGGCGCCAGGACGGGATCGGCGGACAGTACGCCGACGACCGAGGCCGGGTCGGCGTCGAGGTCGAGCAGCCGCCGGCAGCGCTGGACCAGGCCGGCCAGGTCACCGACGTCGGGCACCCGGCAGCGCAGCAGGACGTGGCCGTCGGCGGGGGTGAGGGTGACGGCCACCACGGACGAGCCGGTCGTCACGACCCGGCGGTACGCCGACCCGGTCATCTCCTCGACGCCGGTGACGATGTGGGTGGCGAACCAGCCGAGCAGGGCGCCGGCATCGAAGGGCCGCCGGTAGGGCAGCCGCAGGACCAGGCCGCCGGCCACCCCGTCAGCCCGGTCCGGGAAGCGCCGGCGGAGCGCACCCGGCGGGCAGCCGAATTCCGTCCGCATGGTGTCGTTGAACTGCCGCACGCTGGCGAAGCCGGCGGTGAAGCACACGTCGGTCAGCGGTAGCTCGGTGTTGTCGATCAACAGGCGGGCGGTCTGGGCGCGGCGGGTCCGGGCCAGGGCGAGCGGGCCGGCACCCACCTCGGCGACCAGCAACCGGTGCAGGTGGCGCTCGCTGACCGCGAGCTGCCGGGCCAACCCGCCCACGCCCTCGGCGTCGACGGCTCCGTCGGCGACCAGTCGCAGCGCTCGGGCGGCCAGATCGCCGCGGGCGTCCCACTCGCGGCTGCCCGGGGCGGTGTCGGGCCGGCAGCGGCGGCAGGCCCGGAAGCCGGCCGCCGCCGCCGCTGCGGCCTGCCGGTAGAAGCGGATGTTGTGCCGGCGCGGCGTCTGGGCCGGGCACGAGGGCCGGCAGTAGATCCCGGTCGAGGTCACGGCCGTGTAGAACTGGCCGTCGAACCGCGCATCGCGGCTGCTGACCGCCCGGTAGCAGCGGTCGAAGTCGGTGGACATCTCGGCGGGCACGTTGCCGAGCATGCCAGCCACCGCCGCACTCGGCTGGCGGGTTTCGGACCTTGCCGTTGGGGATGAGGACGTACACCGCCCGGCCGAGGGGCGGCATCGTTGCCTACGCTCCCGGTATGACTACCGTCTCTGCACCCACCGCCGAAGACGAGCGCCGGGTCGTCTCCGCTGTGCCGCTCGGAATGCTCGTGGACGGCGACTGGCGCTCCAGTACCTCCGCGGCCACCTTCGACGTGGAGGACCCCTCGACCGGCGACACGCTCGCCGCCGTCGCCGACGGCACTCCCGACGACGCGCGGGCCGCACTCGACGCCGCCTGCGCCGCGCAGGGCGGTTGGGCGGCGACGCCGCCGCGGGAGCGCGGCGAGATCCTGCGCCGGTCCTACGAGCTGATCACCTCACGGGTCGACGACCTGGCGCTGCTGATGACCTTGGAGATGGGCAAGCCGCTGGCCGAGTCGCGGGCCGAGATCACCTACGCAGCGGAGTTCTTCCGGTGGTTCGCCGAAGAGGCGGTGCGGATCGCCGGCCGCTATTCGCTGTCGCCGGACGGCGGCTCGCGGATGATCGTGATGCGTCAGCCGGTCGGGCCGTGCGTGCTGGTCACCCCGTGGAATTTCCCGCTGGCCATGGGCACCCGCAAGATCGGGCCGGCGGTGGCGGCCGGCTGCACGATGGTGATGAAGCCGGCACAGCAGACACCGCTGTCGATGCTGGCTCTCGGTGCGCTGATGGCCGAGGCCGGCCTGCCGGCCGGGGTGCTCAACATCGTCCCGACGTCGACCGCCGGCGATGCGATTGCCCCGTTGCTGGCCGACCCACGTACCCGCAAGGTGTCGTTCACCGGGTCGACGCAGGTCGGCCGGGTGCTCCTCAAGCAGGCCGCGGACAACGTCTTGCGTACGTCCATGGAGCTCGGGGGCAACGCGCCTTTCCTGGTCTTCGAGGACGCCGACCTTGACGCGGCCCTCGAGGGGGCCGTGCTGGCCAAGATGCGCAACGTCGGTGAGGCCTGTACCGCGGCCAATCGCTTCTACGTTCACGAGTCGGTGGCCGAGGAATTCGCGACCCGGCTGGCCGACCGGCTGGCCGACATGAAGGTCGGGCGCGGGACCGATCCCGACGTCACCGTGGGACCGCTGATCGACGGCCGGCAGCGCGACTCGGTCGCCACGCTGGTCGACGACGCGGTCGACCAGGGCGCGAAGGTGGTCACCGGTGGCGAGTGCGTCGAGGGGGCCGGCTACTACTACCGTCCAACCGTGCTGCGCGACGTCCCGTTGACCGCGCGCATCCTCCGCCAAGAGGTCTTCGGACCGGTCGCGCCGGTCGCCACCTTCAGCAGCGATGACGAGGCGGTCACGGCGGCCAACGACACCGAATTCGGTCTGGTCTCCTATGTCTTCACGCGTGACCTGGCCCGGGCGCTGGGCGTGTGCGAGCGGCTGGAGACCGGGATGATCGGGCTCAACCGCGGCGTGGTCAGCAATCCGGCCGCGCCCTTCGGCGGGGTCAAGCAGTCCGGCGTCGGGCGGGAGGGCGGCTTCGAGGGCATCCACGAATACCTCGAGGCGAAGTACGTCGCTATGCCGTCATGACGCCGGCCCTCATGACTGGGCCTTCATGACGCCGGCGTGACGGTTGTCGTTGCCCTGCTCGCGGCGGGTTTGTTCGGGGTCGGCGATTTCCTCGGCGGCAGTGCCTCGCGCAAGGCTCCGGTCGCGGCAGTCCTGCTGCTCACCTCTGTCGTGGGCTTTGTCCCGATCGGGTTGCTGACGGCTCTGGTGCACGGCCGGCTCAGTGGTCCCGCGGTCGGCTGGGGCGGCGCGGCCGGCGTGGCCGGCGGCCTCGGGGTGCTGCTGCTCTTCCGCGGGCTCGCCACTGCGGCGATGAGTGTGGTCGCCCCGTTGACCGCAGTGATGTCGGCCGCACTCCCGGTGGGCATCGGCATCGTCTCCGGGGATCGACCACCAATCGCTGCCTATGCCGGAATGGCACTGGCCCTTGCGGCGGTCGGGCTGATCAGCCGCGGGGAGGAGCACGGAGTCGGCGACCGGTCGGTGCCCGCGACGTCGACCGCCGGCGTGCTGCTGGCGCTGCTCGCCGGCACCTGCTTCGGGCTCTATTTCGTGCTGCTGAAGCACGCGCCGGTGGACAGCGGATTGTGGCCGGTCCTGGCCGGACGGCTGGCCTCCTTCGTCGTGTTCATCGCCATCGCGCTGGTCAGCACGGGGCTGGCCCTGCCACGGGGGCGGGCTGCTGTTCTCGCGCTGTTTTCCGGGCTTTTCGACACGGTGGCCAACGTCTTGTACCTGGTGGCCGTCCGCGGCGGCCTGCTGAGCGTGGTCGCGGTGATCATCGCCCTCTACCCGGCGAGCACCGTACTGCTCGCGCGGGTGGTGTTCGCCGAACGACTGGCCCGCCCCCAGCTGGTGGGCCTCGCCTTCGCTGCTGCAGGAGTCGGACTCATCGCGTCCGGATAGCCCAGGATCAGCAGATGCACCATCAGGCACCCCGGTGGTCGCCGGCGGTACCGCCTGATCGTGACCGGCGCCACCCTGAGGTGTTGCTGCTCGTGCCCCTCCTGCCCTTGCCACGGCGCGACAGGTCGGCGCTCCGCCCACGGATGGTCGCCCCGGCTGATGGGTGAGTGCGAGAGGTCGTGCGGAAGTAATACCTTCGCGTATTACTGCCGCTAGTCGTCGCGCCCATGCGCGTGACGAGCAAGGGGCAGGTGACGATCCCGCAGGAGGTCCGTCGGCGGTTGGGGATCGAGCCGGGTAGCGAAGTCGAATTCCAGGTCGTCGACGACGCGGTCCGGCTCGTACGGCGGCCCGAGGGAAGCGGCGCAGCCCTGGTCAGGCGGATGCGTGGCCGTGGTCAGGTCTCGATGACCACTGACGAAATCATGGCGTTGACGCGCGGTGGCCCCTGAGCCATGGCGTTTGGCACGATGGTGGACTCCAGTGTGCTGCTGGACGTGTTCACCGACGACGAGCGTTGGGGCTCTTGGTCCGCCGAGCACCTAGCCAGCGCGAGGACCTTCCCTGGGACGCCGCGTTTCTCGCCGGTCGATGCTTCTCGCAGTACCGCCGCCGAGGTGGTATCCGCCGCTCGCCGCTACCTGACTTCTACATCGCCGCCCACGCGGCAACCACCGGTCGTGTCCTGCTGACCCGGGACCGGCCCCGCCACCTAGAACTCCTGCCGTCGCTGAGGGTCGTCTCCCCAGGCTGAGGACGTCTCGAACGGCCCATGTCTCGAACGGCTCAGGTCGAGCCCGACGCCAGGAATGCTCTCAGGAAGTCCCGTCGAGTTCCTCGGCCAGGAGGTCCATGAGCAGGCCGTCGTGCCATCCGGCTCCAGCGGCGTCGCGCTCGTACCGACGCATGATTCCGACCGGTCGGAAACCCACCGCGGCGTAACAGCGGATGGCGGGCTCGTTGTCTGCGGCTGGGTCGATCACCAGGCGGTGGTGACCCCGGTCGTGCACCAGATGCCGAGCCAGCGTCGCCACGGCATCGCGTCCGATACCTCGCCCGTGCATTGCAGGGTCGAGGAAGATATCGATCGAGGCGTGCCGGTAGTCGACCTCTTCCTGCTCGCCGTACTGCACCATCCCGCGCACCGTCCCAACCATCAGCACGGTGAAGCGGCTGGTCGACGGGTCGTCGAAAGGCCACCCTGGCGAAGCGTCCTCGTTGCGCCAGCGCAACCGCACCTCAGGTGTGGCCAGTATGCGCCGCAGCTCCGGCACGTGCTCGGCGGTGACGGGTACCAGCACGAGGCGCGCCCCGCGCAGCACAGTCCCGGTCATACCGGCGCCCGGCGAGATGAGAACAACCGGCAGACCCTGAGCCTCGCCCGCGCCGGGTTCGCCTCGGAATTGAGCGACAGCGGCCGCCAAGTCGGCGGCGCCATCGGGGTTGCAGCCTTCGGGGAAGTGGCCGGCTCCGCCGCCACTCGCGACCACTTCTTCGTGAGCTGGCACATCACGGGACTTGCCACAGCTGGCTTGTTGGTGCTCGCCACCATCGCCCCCATTCCGTCCCCGGGGTGACTGAGCCCGACGACCAGGTTGGCATCCGCTGAACGATCCTCCTCGCAACATCTGCGCCGAAAGCGCGGTGTCCCGGCGGATCGGTGCTCCAGCGGGCGATGTCTTCCCGATATTGGCCGATCCCAGGAGGTACGTCGAGCTGGATGGTCCCGGGATGTTGCGGGGGTGCCCTGTCTGTTGCGGTGGTCTCGGGGGTCGGGGATGTCTTCGTGATGATCATCGCCGCCGATGACGCGGCATGAGGGCTCACTGAGGCGTATCGAGAGGTCGACGACGGGCTTGTAGTCGCAGCATTCCTTGGCCATGATCCAAGCCGCGGTCGTACAAGCCATAGGCTTATTCGACCTGATCGAATGTTGTTGTCTGTACGCGGAAGTAGGCATTGACGCACAAGGGACCCGGGCAGTTACGACTGCTCGGCGCAACGTTGGGTGCCGTGCTCGCGGTGGTCGTGCTCGCCGGGCCGGCGTCGGCGCGTGTCAGCATGCACTCATTCGAGGCCCGCTCCGGCGGGACCGATGTCGGGCTGACGTTGCGGGTGCCCAACGAAAAGGACAATGCGTCCACCGTGACCGTGCGAGTTGCCCTGCCACTGGGCACGCCGCTCATCGGCGTCCTCGTCCGGCCGCTGGCCGGGTGGGCCGCGACGGTGACGACGGCGAAGCTGGCCAAGCCGGTCAAGACTGATGACGGCACCATCACCGAGGCCGCCAGCCAGATCACCTGGACCGGCGGCCGGATCGGCCCAGGTCAGTATCAAGACTTTGACTTCGAGGTCAGCCAGCTTCCCGTGGCCAAGGAGTTGGAGTTCAAGGTCCTGCAGACCTACTCCGACGGCGACGTGGTGCGGTGGATCGATTCCCCACGACCGGCCCGGAGCATCCCGCGGCCACACTGTCCCTCAGCGGTGACGGCGGCGCCGGCAACCCCGGCCCGGCCGCGTCGATCAGCGCGCTCGGCCCTTCCGATCGGGTTAGCACATCGTCGGTGCACGTGGCGACCGGGCTGGCGATCGCCGGGTCGCTGGGAGCCGCCGCTGCGGGGCTGTTTGGCCGGCCTGGCCCTGCGACGCCGTCGCGCCGCGTAGTCTTCCGCCGCCCGTCGAGGAAGTCAGCCACGCCCCGAGAGCTGCTCGACCAGGGTGAACAGCGCAGTGTGGTCGAGATCGCCGTGGCCCTGTGCCCGCAGGGATGCCATGAGCTGGGCGACGAGGGCACCCAGCGGCATGACGATGCCGGCATCGCGGGCTGCTGCCGTGACGATTCCCATGTCCTTGTGGTGCAGGTCCACCCGGAACCCGGGGGCGAATTGTCGGGCCAGCATGCCGGCGGCTTTTCGATCGAGGATCCGGTTGCCGGCGAGGCCTCCGGCCAGCACGCGGACGGCGGCTTCGGTGTCGACGTCGTACGCCTCCAGGAAGACCAGCGCTTCGGCGACGAGCTCGATGGTGCCGGCGACGATGAGCTGGTTGGCGGCCTTGACCGTCTGACCGGACCCGGCCGGCCCCACGTGGACGATCGTCGAGCCCATCGCCTGCAGCACCGGCTCGGCGTCGGCGAAGTCCTGCGGCTCACCGCCCACCATGATCGACAGCGTCCCTTCGACGGCGCCCTGCTCGCCGCCGCTGACCGGGGCGTCGATCACCCGGACGCCGCGGGCGTGTCCCTCTTCGGCGAGACGGCGGGCGACATCGGGGCGGATCGTGCTGATGTCGATGACGAGCGTGCCGGATCGAGCCGCCTCGAAGACGCCGTCGGAGCCGAGCAGGACGTCCTCGACGTCGGGGGAGTCGGGCAGCGCGGTGACCACGATGTCGGCCTGGCGGACCGCATCGGCCACGCTGTCCGCGGCGCGGCCGCCCTGCTCGACGAGCCGATCCACCTTGCCGCGCGACCGGTTGTAGCCGAGGACCTGGTGTCCGGCCTTGACCAGATTCGCGGCCATCGGGCCGCCCATCACACCCAGCCCGATGAAGCCGACCGTACTCATCCGCCACTCCTTCGCTGACACCGTCCGTGGGCCGTGCTGCGTCTTTCGCCGGGAAGCCAGCTGAATGAGTCGGCGCTGGCGCCGCTCGGGACGTACTCCAGACCGACCCAGCCCGGGTAGCCGCCCCGCTGGAGCTGGGCGAGTGGCCCGTTGAGGTCGAGGTCCCCGGTGCCCGGCTCGTGCCGGCCGGGGGCGTCGGCGATCTGGACATGGCCGATCCTTTCGCCGTACGTCGAAACGACGCTTTCCAAATCGTCACCATTGACCGCCAGGTGGTACAGGTCACACAGAAACCGCACGTTGTTAACGCTCGTTTCCGCCTGCACCCGGTCGATCACCCCGACCGCATCCGCCGCCGTCTGCAGCGGATAACGGGGCGCGCCGCTCACCGCCTCAACCAACACCACGCCGTCGATCCGCGCCGCCGCTCGGGCGGCGTGGGCCAGGTTTTCCAGTGCCAGCTCGTCCTGCTGCGCTGGATCGGATTCCTCGACACGGTTGCCGTACAGGGTGTTGAACGCACGGCAGCCGAGTGTCTCGCCGATCCCGACGGCGACCGCGATGTTGTCCCGGAACTCCGCCGACCGGGACGGCCAGGAGACCAGCCCGCGGTCACCGCCCGGCATGTCACCGGCGAAAAAGTTCAACCCCACCAAGCCGACGCCGGCGTCGCCGACCGCCCGGATGAATGCGTCAATCTCTGCACCGGCCGGGACGGCCACGGAAAACGGCCACCAGAACTCAACGGCGTCGAAGCCGGCGGCCCGGGCCGCAGCCGGTCGCTCGAGAAGCGGGAGCTCGGTGAACAGGATCGAGCAGTTGACGTCGTACCGGAGGGGTGTCTCGGTCGTCATGCGGCCCGGCCCTTCTTAGACGGCAAGGGAAAGTACATGGATGACGGCGTCAGAGGTGCAGCGAGCGGGCGACCTCTCGAACGGTATCGGCGGAGCGACGCAGCGCCGCAACCTCGGCTGGCGCCAGCGGCGGGGTGAGCACGGTGTCCACCCCGCGGCGATTGACGATGGTAGGCAGCGAGAGGCACACGTCCTCGATGCCGTACGGCCCGTTGAGCATGGTACTGACCGGCAGGATGCGGTTCTCGTCGTACAGCGCCGCCTCGATGATCCGGGTCGCGGCCAACCCGATGGCGTAACTGGTGGCGCCCTTGCCACGGATGATCTCCGCGGCGGCGCCGACGACCCGATCGGCCATCATCGCCTGAACCTCCTCGTCCACCGCCGGCCGGCCGGGGATGGACCACTCGCGGAGCGGCACGGGCCCGACGGATGCGTTGCTCCACATCGGAAATTCGGAGTCGCCGTGCTCCCCGGCAATGAATGCGTGCACGTTCTGTACGGCCACGCCGCAGTGCTGTGCGATCAGCGTTTGCAGCCGGGAGCTGTCCAGGACGGTGCCCGACCCGAACACCCGGTGGGAAGGCAGCCCGGAAAAGGCCAGTGCGGCATAGGTGAGCACGTCGACCGGATTGGTGACCAGCAGGAAGAGGGCATCGGGCGACATCGCGACCAGTGCCGGCATCAGCTCCCGGCACATGGCGACGTTGGTGCCGGCCAGCTCCATGCGGGTCTGGCCCGGCTTCTGCTTCGCCCCTGCGGTGATGACGACGATGTCGGCATCGGCGGTGACCGCAATGTCGTCGGACCCGACGACATTTGCCATCGGCACGAAGGAGATCCCCTGGTCGAGGTCGAGTACCTGCGCCCGTGTCTTCGTGGCATCGACGTCGTGCAGCGCGATGGTCTTGCCCACCCCGCGGATGAGGCAGGCGTAGGCGATCGTCGCTCCGACGCTCCCCGCCCCGATGATGGCGATCTTGCTTCGTCGGTGAACGGTGCCTGCCATTGGGACAGGTTAGTGGAAAGTCGTCAGCCGATATCCCGCCGGCGGATTGCGATCAGGCCGGCGGTTTCAGGTGGGGAGGCGGTGGGGTCGGTCAGCTGTCAGGCGCCGCTCGCGCGCTCAGCGCGATGACGGAGCCGATTGTCGCCGAGCCGGCGACAAGCAGGAAGGCAAGGGTGACCGAGCCGGCCCGGCCGAGTAGGAGACCGGCGGCGAGGAACCCGATTGGTCCGGTGACGGAAAGCATGGTGGTCGCGCTGGCCACGACCAGGCTGCGGAGCCGTTCGGGTGGTTGAAGCGTCAGAGCGGCGAAGAGCCGTGGATAGACCAGGCCGGAGCAGACGCCGTTTGCCGCGATGCACGCCGCGACACCCGCTGACGGCAAGGGAGTGACGAGTGGCCATAGGGACACGGCCAGGCCGACCATGCCGAGGTCGGCGATGCGACCGCCGGTCCGTCGCGCGGTGGCGGACAGGAGTCCACCGACGGCCGAACCCGCCCCATACGACGCCAGCAGCCATCCGGCGAGTGATGCCCCGGCGTGGTAGCGGCTGCGTGCGGCGACCGGAATGGTGGCAATCAAAGCAGTAAACGCAATCTGGGCGACGGCTAGCCCCGCGATCCGGCGGCGCAGCCGCTTGTCCGTCCGTAGCCAGCGCAAACCGTCGAACAGTCGCATGTGCGTCTCACCGGTGCGGGCGAGTCTGGCTCGGCTGACCCGGGAGGTTCGCAGACCGGCCGTGGCGGCGAATACGAGTGCCGCGGATACGAGGAAAGACACGGCATCGAGGAGCAGGACTGACGCCGCTCCGATGACGGTGACCAGAATGCCACCGAGCGCAGGCCCAACAAAACTCGCCGTCTCGTTCGCCGCACCGAGCACCCCGCCAACGCGGGTCAGCGCCAGCTCATCGCCGCCACTGACGGCGGCGAGGACTGATTGCTGCGACGCCTGGTGGGCCGTAAAGAAGCCGCCGATCAGAAACCCGACGGTCAGCAGAACCGGAAGGCCCAACTCACCGGCCCAATACAGCACCGGGATCAGCGCTATCAGGATCGACCGAGCAAGATCGCTGGCGATCATCGTCGAGCGCATGCCGAGCGCCCCGGCCAACCGGCCGCCAGGTATCCCCAGCAAGGCAATCCCGGCGAACTCTGCAGCCAGAACTGCACCCATCCGTACCGGCGACCCGGTGCTGACGAGCACGAACCAGGGCAGTGCTACGGCCGTCATCTCGCTGCCGGTGGTCGACAGCAGGTCGGCAGTCAACAGGGTCACGACCGCGCGCCGTCGTGTAGGCACCCGGCTCGTCGTCATATAGGGGCCAGTATCCGCGCCCCATCACCGGCACCCACTGGGCCGAACGGAATGGACTGGATGCCTCCACCAGCCCTGGGTCGATTAGGCCTTCAGCCGCTGACCGGGCAATCGGAAGAGGTCCCGAGTTCCCGCTTGTCACCGTTGGGTTGACTCGGACTGGTACCGAACCCTTCCTCGCGCGATCGGAGCCAATATGGAAACCCTCGTACCCCGGACCGGGTCGCGTCGACAGGCCATCGTGATGCGGCCTCGGCGCGTCCATCGTCATCGACTCGACCTCAGACCTCTCCGCTTATGTCGCCGCCCCCTGCTGTGGCTGTGGAGGGTTCCTATGGGAACAGGCCCTTCCAACGGGGGATGGTCGGCGCGACGGAGTCACCGCGACCCGGGACAACTAGGGCGTGTCTGACCGATCTTGGCGGTGGGTGGCGGCAGTCTGGGTCGATGAATCGTATGCAGGTCCTTTCGGATGCGATGTGGGCGCGGATTGAGCCGTTCTTGCCGGATCGGACACCTCGTC
>JAABUL010000743.1_pt1 | contig 67619 bp, 126 predicted proteins | sample 5559151 | NCBI WGS metagenome assembly JAABUL01 (sample SAMN10711876, study PRJNA513368) | rock metagenome | isolation source: Antarctica rocks | place: Antarctica: Victoria Land, Pudding Butte sud | reverse complement strand
TGAGCACCAACTGATAACCCAGCCGCTGACAAGCCTGCCGAAGGCCCCACACCCAGTTCCTGGTGCCAGCCAGCAACGCCTCGGTCTGGGCATCCAGGAGCAGCTGGTGGTGCAGGCTGTCCGGCGGTTGGTCACACAAGCTGTTCCAGAAGCGCAGGGTGTGCGCCAGCCACCGCGTCTCGATGTCCATCCTGCCCAGCTCCGCCATCAGCGCCTCCGTAGGCACGCTGTCCGGCAACCGGCAGATGCGGCGAATGTAGCGGCGGTGCAAGGCCGCCAGCCGTCGCCGCTGCTGCTGCGCCGCTGGGTGGACGCCCCAGACCTAGAAGGGCATCAGGCGTGAATAAAGCGACAGGATTCCCAATCCCCTAGTTGCTGACAGACAAGTCTGACACTTTTCGCTAAGAGCACAGGTTGCCCATCCCTCGCGAGGCCACAAGCATTGCAGCCCCACTGAAGTCGAGAACAGAGTCGCAGGCCACACTACTGCGTGGCTCTGCGCTTCTGTCCCCTAGAAATGGAAACTCGCCCACGGTCAAAAGGCAGGCCATCCATCTGGGCAGGAGAAACAGGGTTTCCCACAAGCAGCTCAGCATGCTGAGGAGGCGAAAGAGATGCAGAGGGTAGGGGCGTAGCTCTGGGCCGGGCGATCGGCGACGGGGCAGCAGGCTGTCCCGGCGCCGGTGCCGGCGTGGCTGAGGTCTTGCGCCGACTTTGGCGTCGGCGGGAGCGGCACACTGTGCGGCTGCAGCGGCGACGTGCGAGGGGGCTGCCTGCGTCTCAGTGATCGGCACAAAGGTAGTGTTCACGAATTTGGCTGGAGTGATACGAGGCCTTTTGCCATGCATGCTTGGGTCCAGGTGCGGACCGCCGCCATCTGAAGAAATGTCATGTACTGGCAGCAGGGTTGCTGGGGTACTGCCCTCGGGGATGGAGGGATGCAGGTGCGCTGTGAGGCGCAAACTCCCTTGTAGCAGGGTTTATATGTAGCAGGGTCCATATATATATGAACTAAATACACGCTGCCTTGTGCAGCATAATTATAATGAACCCCCTGATACACCAGCAGGACCTCCCCCCGCAGCGCATATTTAGAAAGCCAGAGAGACGCGCCAGAGATGGCCCGAATCCTCGTACAAACTGAAAACAAAATGATACAAGGACTTTACTAGTGGGGTACACAGCGGTTGCGTTTCCGATGGTGTGGGCACAATAGTGGGGTAGACAGCAGCACCCAGCAGAGTCCCCGTATATATACGAGAACCAGATGAGTTGCCTCCCGGCGTGATGAGCTGGACTCTTGTGAGAGCTCCGCGGCCGGCGCACATATGTGTCTAGATATATATGAGAACTCGATCAATGTTGACTTTATATTACATATATATAAATAAATATATATATATATATGAGAACTCGATCAATGTTGACTATCTACAGAGTTCTTATACACATGAATGAGAACTCTGTAGCCACATATATTTATAGTTATATATGTAAATGAGGACTCGGTCAATATTGACTATGATCGGAACACTCAACTCTCACACTCAATGCAAACCTCTCATCACACACCCACCACTTCAGCCAACATTCCTCAGATCACGAGTCGGCTGCTGCTGCTGCTGCGGCACCAGGCCCGCCGAGGCCGACATTCACGCCATCTAGCCGCATTTTCAGCAGCTCCGCCTGCACCCGCTGCTTGTCTAGATCCGCTCGTTCCTGTACCGAATCCACAGGTCCCTCAGCACACAATGACAGTGGACCGGAGTCCACTCAACCTGTCTTGCTACCTGGCTCTTGAGACAGCGCATCGACGGCTGCTTTCCAGCTATTGACCACCGCAAACCGGCAGCAGGGCAGTGCAATGACGCTGGCGTGAAAAGTGCCCACTACGTGCTGCATGGCCTGGGAAGGTGCAGGTACACCGGCCATGTCGCATCAAGCAAGCACAGGGATCACAAGTCTATCACCGGAATCGAGAACTCCAGTGCAGGGATGTCTCCGTCTAGGGGGTACCTGCTGCTTGGCCTGGAGGGTGGGCAGGTATTCCCGGTCGTACTCTGCGCGGCACTTGTCCACAGCCGCAAACAGCTCCGGCATGCCCTCCCCCGTCACCGCTGACACGCCCACCGACTGCGCAGCATCGCAGCAAGAGTTGTGTGTGATGGACACAACCAGTAGCTACTGGAACTGGACCTTGATGACGGGGTCTCCTTGCCAGCGCTGAGGACGCAGGACAGCAGCACCCTAGCAGGCCACGCGAGTGCGTAGGCAACTGCTGCAAAAACAAAAAGGCAGCAGCTAGCGGCAGACATGCTGCCTTGTGATTTGGCAGAATAGCTGGAGCAAGCGAGGCCAATGGATCCCCGTGGTCCTCGTCAGAAAAGCAGACTGGCTCATCTGCAGTTGGTCGCATGGTGGGGCCGCTGGACGACTTCTCAGGGGTGTTCCAGCTCACCTGCAGGTTGCAGTAGAACTCGTCCAGGGCGAGGCTGAGGGAGCGCGCCAGGCTGGATGAGTAATCCGTTTCCCGCGCCAGCGCCGCGTTGAATGCCTCAAAGTCCTGCACAACCGGTTGCATCGAATGCTGATACGAACCTCGGCGAGTTATGCAAAACTGCCTAGAGTTGGATTCGCTTGTCTCCCGCTCCAGCGCCGCATTGAAAGCCTCAAAAGTCCTGCGGCCGCCACATCAATTCTCTCCCAGCGAGGTCAATTAGCAGTTGCAGTGATGCCATCGCCTTCTCACGCCACACAGCGACGCCGCAACATCTTGGCAGTCTGAAGATCGTGAGGTTTGAGGACTGAGGGCTGGCTGCAACTCTGCATCTGATAGACGAGGATGCAGATGCGACCGAGAGGAGCAATGCACCTGCATCCACTCGACGGCAAAGTCGTGGCGCGAGATGTCGGTTTTGTTGAACACCAGCAGCAGTGGCAGCCGGGTCTTGTACAGTATGCTGCACGCCTGTGGAACATCAAGAGCACTGCTGTGACAAGCCACAAGTGGGCCAGGCAGCGGGTGATGTGTTCATCGCGCATCAGCGGCACCGCACAGGTGACAGCAAAGACACGCGCCAATGACATTCTGGGTCTCGACGTGATAAGCACCATTCCTATGAGCAGGCCCACTCGCCTGCAGCATGTTGCTCATGAAGACCTGCGGCTGAATGCAGCGCGGCGTGTCGATCACGTAGGCCACCATGGTGGGGAAGCTGGAAGCAAAGGCTTCCGTGATGATGGCGCCGCTGGCGGACCAGGTGAAGATCTCGATCTGCCCCGGGGTGTCCGCCACGATGTGCCGCGGCTGCGGCTGCCGTGGCTTTTCGCACAGCCCTATGACCTGCGGGTGCGCCAGATGCGTGTGATTGCGCAGGCATGCGGCGATTGCGAGATGTCGACAGACACGTGAATCATTGACAAGCAGCTCGGAACAGCACCTGCGGCAGGGGACATCACATTCGCCACGCGCCAGCGCCCCTCACGACTGCCAAGGACGCAAGCTCTGCATGTGAGCTGAACCTCTTCGAGTCTCGAACCAGCAGGCCCTTCGTGGCGGTTGGCACACAGAATCGCACCTGGTCAAAGCGGGTGGCGAACAGGTTCAGCGACGTGAGGATGCCGCCATTGGGCCCCAGGTTGTACTGCTTCATGACCTCCTTGTACTTCACCTGCGCGCGCAAACATGCAGGGAAACGTTGAGTTGCCACATGACGAGTCGCTCGCAGCTTCGACCTGGCCGCCTGCCTGCGGCGCGCTCTGTCGCGATCCAGCGTGCACAGAATTAGCCGTCTGAATTTATGCTGCAGGTGCCATGACTGTGGGCTGCTGTCAGCGCACGTCATCAAGCCTCACCGTGTCCCGGATGTCGATGTTGGGATCGTAAGGTATGTTAGCAACTGCCGGGTCCAAGTTGATGATGTACCCCGGCGTCTTCTGCATGTATAGGTGCGAGTTGATGCGCTGCATCAACGTCGTCTTCCCGGAGCCGGCCATGCCTGCAAGCAAAGAGAGTTCGGAGGCTGCGTCAAATCCGGGCACATGGCACTTCACCTGTGATAATGCTTGCGGCGCCACGCCGTCAGACATGCATGCACACATGTTGCGAGATGGATGTTACAGCGTTGCGTGGACATCAAGCGTCATGGAAACACACATGCACATATGGAGACAGCCTCACCAATCACAAGGATAACGGTGGGCTTGTCAGCCGGCGTGACGGCGCCGGATGGCCCGGCCTGCGCTGTGCTGGTCTGTTCTGCAGTGCGTGGGGCATCCGGCTGCCCTCCTTCCGTCTGATCCATGTCCTCAGGCTGCATTTGCTGACCAAGACTGGCCTGGCTGCCTTGTTCACGGTGTCGGAGCAAGGGGGATTGTGATGGTCAACATGAATGCTCTGTAACGGACGCGCAACGCAGCCAGAGCTCAAGAAGAAGATGCGCAGAAATGTCGTGAGCGATCAGTAATGACATGCAAACAGTCAAATGAGCCCTGGTGGCGTAAAATAACTAGTTTCCGGAACCGGGACGCTCTGTATCAGACATTTTTGGTTCCCCAACTCGAAATTTGAGCCCCAGTCAACAAAAGCTGTCATGCGCGACGCCGCTGATCAAAAGCGCGCAAGAACCTAACTTCTGACCTCATTCAGGTTGCGTTGCGTGCGTTGATCCTTCCCTTCCAGCCTGGCCGCTTCCGGCACTCTCCTTCTGCACAACAATTCAACAGTCATCACCCGCGAGACAATCCTCGGACCGGTGCAGGGGGTCGCAGCCCTGATGCGAGACATTGCAGCGTTGTCCTAGGATTCCATGGAGATATCTGCCGCGCTGTCAGCGCGGCAGGTGCTCGACAAATTTCGGTCACTGGAGTCACAGGTACGGCGCGGCCACATCCACTGGGGGGCAAACGCTTGCATGCCGCAGCGCGTTCACGCCTATCAAGGCCTGCATCAGCACCTCTTATGCACGCCAGGATTCAGCCTGCCCGGCTGCGAATGTGCAGCAAGGCCCTTCATGCGGCACAATTGTCATGCGCGCAGTGGCAGGAGCACGGCGCGCAGGCGGAGCAGCGCGGCAAAGTGCGGCAGGCCGCCGTGCACAACTCGGCGAAGCTGCTGCGCGAGGCGCACCTGCGCTTCGCAGGCGACGCCGAGCCGGCGACGCCCGCAAAGGCGACCGGCGCCGCGGCCGCTACCGGCGCGGCGGCGACGCCCGATTCCGCCGCCAGCACGCAGACGACTGACGAGCCGGCGGATTTCGCGCCTGCGAGCACAGTTAGTCAGCCAGCAGGAACGTCTTCATCTTCTGATGGAGTCATCACACCGGCCGGCGGACACAGCGGCGCGGCAGGGCACGGTGCCCCCGCAGATTCGGCACGCAAGACGCCGCCGCTGCCGGCGATGGCGAGCAGCTGGGTATTTGGCGGCGGCAGCAGCGGCCAGCGCACGCCCAGCAGCAGCGGCAAGGAAAATCTGTGGCTGACACCGGTGAGCGGGTCGGCCGCAGACAGGCCACCCTCACGGCCGCACTCCCCTGCAAAGCCGGGCGGCCGGGTAGCACCCACACCCGGAGCAGCGCAGCGTCCCGACAAACTAGCAGCAGGCGGCCGGCGGGCGGTGGCGGCGACGCACCGGCCAGACAGCCCTGCTACATCTGCACCGGCGCCGCCGCCGGGCGCCGATGTACAGCCTGGGCACCGGCTCAGCGTTTACACGATGTCGGCAGACAGCGATGCGGCTGGCAGCCCACGCCACAGCCAGGAGTTCAGCCTGCAGTTCACGGCGACCAGCCCCACAAAGCAGCAGCAGCAGCAGCAGCAGCGGCAGCAGGATGATTTTGGCGGCGGCGGCGGCGGCCTGTTTGGCAGCGGCGGCTTCCGCGGCGTTACAGATGATCCAGCCAGCGGCGCTGCTTCAGCTGGGTACGGTCTGCAAAGCCGAGCTCTGGAAGCGATACAGCGCGAGCGCGCCGGCTCGGCGGCCGCGGCCGCGGCCGTGGAGCGCCTGCGCGCCGAGGTGCAGGCGGAAGCGGAGCAGCTGGGGAAGCTGGAAGCAGAGCTGGCGGCGCGGCAGGCGGAGCTGGCGCGGCGGGAGACTGCCGTCGCTGCGGTCCTGAAGCGAGAAGAGGTAGAACCATGTTGTGCTATTTGTAGTGCAGGAACGCTGCAGTCTTCTCCGCCGACTTGTCTGATCGAGAGCAAGCTCTCGTCCCGGCTAGTGGGTGTGCGCCGGCCTAACATTCATGGACAAGCAAAGCATTAAGGATACTGGAATAGCGCATCATCTACCCCAGTGCTGTGCACCGGCGGTTGAGCCGCAGACATGCAGCATGGCCTGTGTTCCTGCAGATGACCTGGCGCTCGAATTAGAGTTGAGACTGTTTGCGCGCTCTGCAGGGTCTTGCGGCGCGGCAGGCGGACGTCGAGCGACGGCAGCAGGCGGGCCGGGAGGCGGAGGCAGAGGCGCTGCGCGCCAGCGCCGACGCGGCTGCTGCAACGGCCCGCCAACAGGTAACAATAGTGGCCGACACTCCTTGGCCAAGACTCAACGCAGAGAATCTTTCCAGACATCGTTGCTCACTCGTGGGCAGCTCGTCGGCAGCCATACGGACACGGCGTTGCTGCCTGCCCGACTGCCCCACACATGCTTCGGAACTCGTGATGACTGCGCCATGCGCAGGAGGAGGCGCGCCGAACCGAGAGCGAGGCAGCAGAGCTGCAGGCGGCGCAGGCTGCGCACGCCGCAAGATCTGCGGCCATGGACGCGGATCTGGCGGCGCGAGAGGCGGCTGTCTCCGCCGCTGAGGCTGGCCAGGCCGAGGTGTCAGCTCGCCCTGAAAGGCACATCACCAAGTCGCTGGGATGCACGCTGCCGGAATTGCACAAGCTCGCTTTGAATACATGTTGATCCAGCCGTCGCAGAAATAATGCCTCTATGGTTCCCACGACCGAGGCGGCACATGCGGTTGTGGTGCAGGCTATAGAGCGGGCGCGGTCGGAGGTGCGGCAGGCGGAGGGCGCTGCTCATTCGTTAGCGGAGCTGTGCGACAGCCTGCGCGGCGACGAGGCGGACCTGCGGGAGCGGCTGGCGGGCCTTCGCTCCGGGGTGGCCGCCGCGGAGCGAGAGGCGTCTGATGCGGACGCCGGCCGTGCCACCGCATGCCAGGTCGATACCCAACATGAATACAGTAGTCAGGGGGTGGTCAAGTCGCAGGGCACTGCCAGTTTCCCACGTCCTGCACCAGAGTGCAGGCGCCAAGGCAAACTCCTGCTGCAAGTGGGGCAGCTGATTCTTCCCCGTGGGTGACATGTGCAGAGTCATGGGCAAGGGACCTGGGCCACCGGGTGTTGCCGGCTGCATGGGTGCTGGAAGCGCGACAGCTGATTGGAATCATGACTCAGAATCAGAGTCAATCAATTCTGGCTCTAGTCCATACGTCGTCACTCAAATGTGGCGCGCTGGACGCGGTGCAGGTGGAGGAGGCCAACCGCAAGGCGGCTGAGTGGCGGCACACATACTTCTGCCCACCACAGGCTGAAACCGAAAGGAACGACTCATGCATGTTCAGGCGCTGGACGCGGTGCAGCGGCAGGCGGAGGAAGCCAACCGACAGGCGGCCCACTGGGGCGGCGCCGCCGCGGCGCTGCGCTCGGAGTGCGCCTCGCTCGAGGCGTCGATGCGCGAGCAGCGCGAGGCCGGCGAGCTCGAGGTGCGCCCAGGAGGTTTTGGCCATGCGACAAAATCGGGATTTGGGTTTCAATGCACGCGTCAGCTGTGCAGGTCCACAAGTGCATGGCCTCCTGCTGGTTCATGTCAATGAGCAATGAGCACCCTCAGCAGGATAAAATTGCTAGCTCTCGCCAGCCAGAGATCAGACCCACAGGACCAATCTAGATCTGCTGCAGGACAGAAAGCGTTTGGCAGTTTCATTCGGTGCTTCGACACTCAACAAAGGCAGCCCTTTCCCCTCTCGTTGCAGGTCGCGCGGCTGCAGGCGGCGGGCGACGCGGCGCTTGCGCAGCGGCAGGCGGAGGCGGAACAGTGGGAGGCGGCCGTCGCGGCGGAGCGATCCCGCCTGGCGGAGCAGGCGCAGCAGCTGCAGGTGCGGCCGCGGCAGAAACCCATCATCTGGAGGCAGATCAATCTCCGGAGGTAGCAGCATCCGCTGCCGATCGGTTTGCGGCGGCGGGATCCCCGCTCAGCGTGGTCACGAACTGGTGCACAGCGTCAGTCGGTGCTTACACAGTACCCACAATATGCCGCCGGCAGAAGGGCAGGCACCAGCAGGGCATCCAAAGGAGCATGCGAGGTGGCATGTGCAGTGCCAACCTGTTGACGACTCTCCGAAAATGTGCTGTGAAAAAATCCGTGCAAGCAATCGATTCTCTATTCTTTGATTCTGCAGGAGCGCGAGGAGCAGTTGGCGGCAAATGAGGCGTCGGCCGAGGAGCTGCGACGGGAGACGGTGGCGGCGGCCGATCGTGCGCAAGCGCAGCGGCTGGACGCCGACAGGGCCGCCCGCGCGCTGCAGGCCGAGCGGGCCGAGCTGCAGGTGCGATGAAGGGCGAGCTAGCATCATTCTGAGAAATGTAGACACTGTCAACTGGCAGCGGCCGGACGCCAACAGGGCTGCCCGATCACTGCAAGCCGAGCTGCAGGTGCAATGAATGACAGATCAAGCACAGATTGCATGCATGGGAGGTGGCAAATAGAGGTAGAAAACATGACGATAGGGCACAAGTGGACGCGGGCAGGGCCGCCCGGGCTCTGCAGGCCGAATGCGCCAAGCTGCAGGTGCGGCACACACAGGGCACGTGGCTGGACGAGGGGGATTGTGAATGGCAGTCTACGCTGTCAGAGTAAAATACGCTGTCGTGAGAGAAAAGCCGCTTTAAGGCAGTGCAATGCTGTATCACATTCAAGATGACCTTTTGAACATGACTTGTCTCAAGCTTGCAAGTCCACAACACAGGAGCGCTTATCAGAGGTGGAGGAGCATGAGGCGGCGCTGGGCGCCTGGAAGGATAACGCTTGAAGGCGGCGGCGCTGCCCTGAACAAAAACTGCGCACCATCTGGAACAAAAACCGACACTAGCTTCAAGCGTCACAACATGGTTGAAGCTGTCAACAACATGCGCAGGAGCGTCTTGCTGAGGTGGAGGAGCATGAGGCGGCGCTCGGCGCCTGGAAGGGCCGGTTCAAGGCGGCGGCGCTGCGCCAGCTGTCGGACCGGGAGCGCTCGCTCGGCGAGTGGGAGGCGCATTTACAGGGCCAGGAGACGGAGGCCGAGAAACGCGGCAAGGCACTAAGTGCAAAGGAGGCGGCCGCGGCGAAGAAGCTCGCCGAGGTGCGCTGATGCGGTCGGAAGGGACGGCTCTGTGCTGGCTTGTAGACAGAACTTGCTTGATGGTGTCGAGCTGCCTGAAATAGCGCCACCGAGTGCTTTTGAGTTCACACCATTGCGCGCAGCAAGGTAGAGAGATTATTTCAGCTAATCAGACACACACAGACGCACACACAGCTGGTGTTAGCGGGCTTTCTCGAGCAGCAAAAGCATTCCCAAAAACCAAGCAATTGACCCTTCCAGCGCCCGTGCATGCTCAGGCGGAGGCGAGGGAGGGGGAGACCACCAAGGCAGTTGAGGAGACAGCGGTGAAGGCAAAGGCGGCGGCCGATGGGCGGCAGCGGCTGGCCGCCGAGAAGAAGACGCTGGAGCAGGCGCAGGGCGCGCTCGACTCCGCGCTGCTGGAGGTGCCCGCTGCGCCTTTGATTGCTTTCATATTCTTATGTTTGGATCGGAGCTTTCAACAGTGCCGACTGCTGTGTGTTGGCCTGCTGTGTGTCGACTCCGCGCTGCTGGAGGTGCCATTCTGCCAAAACCCATCATTGTTAGTTTGCGGGTCCTTTACAGAGTTTCCAGGCCTCAACTTTGTGCTTGGAGTTTGTAGGCAGCTGCAGTGGCAACATAGCGCCGGAGGTTACAGCCTCGCGATGATGAGCCGACCCTAGCATCCTAGACCCTAAAGTACGCGCTGAAGCTGTGTGAGATGATCTGTGCAGGCGCGGAAGGCAAAGCGCGAGGCGGAGGCGGCGCAGGAGGAGGCCGCTGCCGTAAGGGAACGCGCCGAGGCAAAGGAGGCGCGCCTGGCGGACGATGCCGCTGCTGCTGCGGAGGCGCGCTATGCAGCAGAGGGCGCACGCAATGAGCTGCAGGTGCGGAAGGGTTTGGGTTTCAGATACCTGCGGACTTGCATGGGAAGTGCTGTCATGCCGCGCCAGTCGGTGTGACTCTGTCTCATGCTTTTGTCGTCGCTCAGGCCTGGCCATACGCCAGTGGCACACCCAGTGACACACATACTCGTGATGCGATGAGCATCTGCACGAGTGACGTGATCAATGCCCTGTCTTTCACTGCTGCAACGTGTCTGTGCAGGGGGCTGTGGCGGGGGCTCGAGCGGCCGAGGAGGCGGCAGCAGAGGCGAGCGCGGAGGCGGCGCGGCAGCTGCAGTATGTCTCCGAGCGCGACGCACAGCATGCAGAGGTGCACTCCTCCGACTTCTGTGCACGCCAAGTATGCGATGTCATGCTCCAGCACATGAGGGAAGAAACCTTAGCAAGGTCCACCAATTGGTATCGAGACCACCCATACATGCACACGAGAGCTGCAGCCGTGCGCCAGTCAAGTGCTGCGAGGCTGCCTGCAGATGGAATTGGAACTGCCGCCGGAGGCCCACCACTCTTGGCACCAGCTCCTCCGTACTTGCACACCAACCCTCTCTCGGAATGTGCCCACACAAGGGCCTGGTTGGTTAACCCACCACACCTGACTGTGCACAAGGCTGATCGCCATCACTTCCCGCAACACAGGAGGCGGAGCACCTGGAGGCGCTGGCGCAGCAGGTCAGCGGTGCAGAGGCTGCGGCTGTCGTTGCAGCCACACACCCTGCGGAAACCCCCCGCAAATCAAAACTCTGCAAGAATCCAGAAGCTAGAGACGCTCCTTGCAGAAAGGGGCGCATCTCGAAGCGCTGGTGCAGAAGACCAGCGGAGGCGAGGCTGTGGCGCGCTCCGCCGCGGCGGTGCACCCGGCACAGAGCCCTCCAATTTTCTGAACTGAGATATACTTTTCGCAGGAGGCGGCGCACCTGGAGGCGCTGGTGCAGCAGGCCAGCGGCGCCGAGGCGGCAGCTCGCTCCGCTGCGGCGCAGGCGCGCGCCGAGATGGAGGGCGCCACAGCGGCACGTGCCTCCGCGGCCGCACTTGATGCCGCGCTGGATGCTCGGGAGGTGTGAACCCAAACATGCAGAGCGGCGCCATGGCGCATCTCTGCCTGCGAATCATGATGTCAATCGGACTGTCCTTCTGTCCTGACTGGGTGGAGAGACTTCATGTGCCATGGTCAGCATCCATCGGAATGTCAAAAGAAAGCCCCTCAAATGCCATGCTGGCACCAACAGCATGCGCTGGCGAGCTGTCAGCATAGATCCGGACGGAATTTGAGTAGCATGATGCTCCAGGCCAAGCTGCGAGACTCGTGGCGGGCGCTGTGCGGCCAGCTGGCGGAGCTGCGCGGATCCGGCGGTGGCGGCGGCAGCACCCCAGGAGCCTGGAGCCCCGCCACGCCCAGCAGCTTGCCGCTGCTGCAGGTGGGTCCCGACAGCTGTGTGCCGCAGCAGCGGATGTCGAGCACGTGGAATCGGGTGTGTTGGTGGTGTGAGCGATCCACGTGCAGACTCCGGCTCTGCTTGGGGCGCGCCTTCTGTGGCGCCACCTCAGAGGACGCCTTGCTGCAGGCAACTGTTACCAGGATGCACAAGGAACGCTGAACGCTGTCCTGGGCACCATGGCGGACCCGTATGTGCAGCTGAGAGGTGTAGCTGAAGGCGATCCCCTCCTGACCCCACAGGACGACGCAGCGGAGGGCAGCAGCATGGCCGCGCTGCCGCCGCTGCCGGAGGGGCCCTGGGGCGTGAACCCGGACGCCGCGGCGGCCGCGCTCGCCGGCCGCCGCGTCGCGTTGGCGCAGCGGGAAACCGCGCTGCAGCGGTGGGCGGCGGCGCTGGGTCTGGAGGCCGCTCAGGCGGCGGCCGCGGCGGCAAACCTCGCAGCGGCACAGCAGCAGGTGTGCAGTCCCGGCTTTGCGTCCTGGCTTTGTTGCTGCAAGAGACCGCTGCTGGAGCAGGCCGCGCAGCGGATGCGGTGGCGGCAAACCTCGCCGCCACGCAGCAGCAGGTGCAGGGTTGTTCCATCGCTGTATGAACCGGCGACCGTTGAATTGCCGGCGCTTGACAGTGGGCCACGAAATACATAATATTGAGCTATTGAGCAGTTGCTATCTGGTCACCATGGTGGTTCTGCAGCCAAGTGCTCTTGGTTCGTGTATCTATCCGCTTCTGGATCAGAGCGAATGCTCACCGGCCCGTGCTGCTCGCATCAGGTTGCGGAGCGCGAGGCCCGTGTGTCCGATCTGGAGGTGCGGGCCGCGGAGATGCGCCGGCAGCAGCAAGCAAACGAGGCGGCGGCGGCGCAGCTGACGGCGCGCTCCGAAGCCGCCACAGCAGAGGCGCAAGCCGCCAGGGACGCCGCTGAGGTGCGTTATGGGTTCTGGTATGCAAGGAGCTGACACTGGCGCCGCGATGCTTGACACAGCGTTGCACTTGTGCAAGGCGCAGTGCAGCTGTGCCTGCGCAGGTCGGTTGCCATGCTCACACTGATGCAGCATCGCCAAAGAGCCACCCTCATTGTTGCAGGAGGTGGCGGCAGCACGGGCAGACCTGCATCGGCGGCAGCAGGCGCTCACTGCGGACGAGGTCGAGGCTGCCAACGCCCTGGCAGAAGCAGGACGCCGGCTGCAGGTGCGGCGGCAGATCTGGACATTGCCCGAAGGTGGCGCGTGCCTTCAGCGATGCATCACACGAATCCACTCGGCCAGACATTGCATTTCGCACGTCTCGCCGTGACGTGCAGCCCGCTCAGACCTCACGATCTGTGCACTGTCGCTGCGCAGGCAGCACAGGCCGCAGAGCAGGCGGCGCAGCGGGCGGCGCAGGACGCGGACGAGCGCGGGGCGTCGGTCGCGGAGCAGGAGCGGCGCATCGCCGCGGTGCAATCGGAGCTGTCCGCCGCTCAGCAGCGGCTGCTGCAGCAGCAGGCGGAGCTCGAGGTGACCGGTGCTGCCGTCACAATGACGTTGCTGCACAGGAAACGCCACCTCCTGGCACTGTCTCCAGCTGCACGGCAGGACTGTCTCTCGAACAGCCCAAACAAACACCACACCACAATAGTGCGATGTCTTGTCGAGTCATGCACTGCAGGAACGCAGCGGCGAGGTGGAGAGATTGGCGCAGGAGGCTGAGGAAGCGCGCGACGACGTTGAGGCACGCCTGGCGGGCATGACCGCTGCGATGGACGAGCGCACCGCCGCCCTCGCCGCTGCCGCAGCAGAGGTGCGCCGCAGCGTTTGCAGATGTAAAAGGCATGTGCACCAACATGAGGATCGAGTTCGGAAGTGCACGCTCCTGCAATATATTGTCTGGCATCTCCAGTATGTGCTGCCTGCACACGCTGGAGGCTCTCGCTACATAGCAGATTCAACGATGACTTCCACCGGCTCTGACTCTGACACTAGTATCCGAGACCTGGTGGCATCTGGTCGTAGGTCGAAGACGCAAGGAAGGAGCTGCAGAAACGGGAGGCGGCGCTGCGCGAGCGCTCTTCAAATGCGGAGGCGGCCGCGGAAGCGCACGCTCGACACGTCGAGGAGGAGCGGTCACAGCTCGACGGCTTGCAGGCCGAGTTCAGGTGCGCGGCCTTGCGCAGAAACATTCAGAGACTGTGTATAGTTTCCTAGCAATGCGTAGTATTGCCAGCTCAAGGTGGAGTCTGCAGACGTACATCGCAGCAACCATAGACGCGCAAACTGCGTGCAACGCGCAAAGTTGCTGCTGCTCCCGCCATGGCCCCGACTCTGCTACTTCATACCACACAAAGAGCACAGCATCTCAAATGTTGCTAAAACCATCGCTAAAATCGATTTGTGTCGAGCTCGCGCAGGGAGGAGCAGGAGCGGCGGCTCGGGGAGGCGGCGGAGCAGGCAGCCCGCCTGGACGCCGATTCGGCGGCACTTGCAGAGCGGCGGGCGGCGCTGGCAGCCGATGCTGCAAACCTAGACGACGAGCGCCGGCAGCTTAAGGTTAGCCATAAAGATTTTTCTAGACCAAGCTAGAATCGCACAGTGCAGAATTCGATTTTCTTGAACAGTGCCTGGGTGACGTAGACAGGAGCATGTAGCACCCCACAGCAGAGATCCCACCGCTTCTGTGCATCAACGTGTAGCTGGGTGGCAGGACACTGAACAGTGTGTGCCAATCCCCTGCAGGGCGAGCAGCGGGAGATGCAGGCGGCGCATGCGAGGGCCGAGCAGGCGCTGGCGGCGGCTCGCGACCAGGCAGCCTCCGCGGCAGCCGACAAGCGCCGGTGCGCCCACCTGCACAACTCCTGCACAGACAATGTAGATGAGCCGCAGGACTTATCATCACAAGCGCGGGTTACTGGCGGGATAGGCACCACCCTTTCGGCAGTGCTTGTGTTCAGCAGTCCATCATGCCTGCAGGGGGACGCCACACCACGCAACCATCTTCAGCAGCGAGACTTCTGATAGCGGAAGGGGCGCCTGCCAGATCTGTGCGACTTGCGCAGGGCTCAGCAGCCACTCCTCACAGGTGCAGGGCTGTAGAGGAGGTGGTGGCAGGGTGGGCCTAGGCAGTGAAGCAGCGCGCCTGGCACCCAGCTCATGGCACCGTATTGAGATTCACACTGACACTCGCAGGGCGGCCGAGGGAGTGGCGGTGGGTCGTGCCGCGGCAGAGCATCACGGGTGGCACGCAAGCTCATGCTGCTATATCTGAAACTTGTATCCGTCGTCGAAGGGCCGCCGAGGAGGTGGCGGCAGGGCGGGCCGAGGCGGCGGAGCAGCGCGCTTGGCTGCGGCAGGCACAACAGGATTTGGGGCGCCGCGCTGAGGCGCTGGCCGCCGGCGAGGCCAAAGCGGAGGCGGCGGCCGCCGACGCCGAGCGCCGAGCGGCGCAGCTGCAGGTGAGACGCCCGCACCCCGAAATCATTTGAAATGCATGAGGCGTCGGCCGCCGGCGAGGCCAGGATGCAGGCGGCGGCCGCCAATGCCGACCACCTCGCAGCGCAGCTGCAGGTGCGCGAGTAGTTTTTAGAGCTTTTGAACAGGGTTTCGGCAAGGGTTTCAGTGCGATGGCTGAATGCACGCTGTCATGCTGAGACACTCCGGTTCACAATTCTTTGGATTGGCGAGATGGAGTGGTCCACACCTGCACGACTTCTGTAGCAGGCCATGGCCTTGAAGCAGTGTAGGGCGCTGCTAGGAGTGATGGCCACGATTGCAGCTGCTTGGGCGTGTGCGCCGTCCTGACGCTGTTTGTTGACGTGGCTTGTATGAGCCTGCTTTGCGTGGCTCCCACAGGCGCAGAAGGAGGCGCTGGCAACGGAGCAGCGGCAGCTGGAAGCGGCACATGAGGAGGCGGCGCAGCGCATGCGCCGCGGCGAGGCGGCCCTGCAGGAGGCAGCCGACCTGCACCGCCAGGTGCAAGCTCTGAATGTCAACACCACGTCCCTTGTATGGGATCGGTGCAAGAGCGAGAATCCTTGAGAAGGCAGTTAGGGTAATATAATCCTTCACGCAGCGGACAGCCATGCAGATACTGCCCGATGTCGGTGCAATTGTCTTCCTGGAGGCAATCACCAGGCAGGGAGTCAGCAGCAGCTGCAAGGGCACTGGCACGCGCAGGCAGAAGAGCACCTGGCAGCACTGCCAGCAAAGCAGGAGCGCCTGGCCGCGGCGGAAGCGGCGCTGCAGGCGGCGCAGGAAGCTCTGAACGACAGAGAAACGGCGCTGGGGCCACGGGAGGCAGCAGCGGCGGCGACGGAGGCAAGAGTGCAGGAAGTGGAGGAGGGCGAGGCGGCACTCGGCGCGGCGCGGCGGCGGCTGGCGGCGCGCGAGGAGGCGCTGCAGGAGCAGCAGGTACATTATGCTACTGCTGCATGACAACCTCTGACCTCGACATAACATGTCAGGACGGCCACAGCAGGGACGGTTGTTGTCCGTGCATCGTGAGTCTGAACAGAAGTCACCCGTGGTTTCGCGCGACAGTTGACGATCGCTGCATCACGTGTGTGGCCGGCTGCGATTTTCTGCGCAGTCACTGAGCTGCGTCGGTTGCTCCTTTTGCAGGCGCTCGTGGCGGCAGGCGAGGAAGCGGCGGAGGAGCTGCAGCGGACGCTGGAAGTGGAGCGCGCGAGCGTCGCCTCAAACGCCGCCACGCTCGCCGCAGCCACCGAGCGTGCGCAGGTGGGAGTCGAGTGGACGGGGCTACTGTGCTGTGTTTTCTGTTGTGCGCAGCAGGAGTCCTGGAGACGTATTCCAAAAGGTATTAGAAAAATCACGAGTAGGGTCTTTCGCTCCTCCACACGCATAGTGTCGGCATAAAGCAAGTTGTGCAGCGATGCGGCATTGATTCAAGAACCTTTCGTTGCCTTGCGTACACTCAAGACGGCGGCGAAAACGCATGTTGCCGATGGGTGGCAGACATCTGTGTTTGCCAGGTGGTGTGCTGGAGAGGCAACATGAAAAAGATTGGAAATCACCCGTGGCTGAGGTCTGCAGCTCAGCTTCAGCAGGCGGCAGCGGAGCGGCTGAGGCAATAGCAAGAGGCGTTTCCAAGACTTCCCCTATGATTACTGTGTCTTCGTATTCGTCCATAGCTTTGCCAATACAATGCAGGCGGCCGCGGAGCGGCTGAGGCAGGAGCAGGAGGCGTGGCAGGACGGCGAGCACATGCGGCAGGCTGCAGCGGCGCGCGCCGATACGGTGGTGGAGCGCGAGGCGGCCCTGCAGCGGGACCTCGCCCGCCTGGTGCGGCACCGCCGTCACTTTTCTGCTGGGCAGTCGCAGTGCTACGTTTTGCCACTTCCATGTGCAATTGCGGCCTTCAGTATTCGCTGTCACGAAAGGGGCGAGGGCCTTCCTCTGGACATGATTTGCAAGGCTGTGACGCCTGGATTGCGCTTTCCGTGAAGCGAAAGTTTGTGCGTCGGCAGGAGGCGCGCGGCGCGGCGCTGGCAGAGGAGGCGGCAGAGGTGAAGGGCCAGCGCTCCGAGCTGGCGGGCCGTGAGGCAGAGCTGGCCCGGCGACTGCATGAGCACGCGGACGCCGCCGCGGAGTGCCGGGTGGGCACCTTCTGCAGTCCCTCTGCTTGTGGCTTCATGAAGGTTCCAACCGCCCACATCTGGACCGCAGGGCGGTGGGTCATGCAGCAGCCGCCGCTGAGCCCGCCGCCGAGATGTCAGGCGGGCCTGCCCAGCAAGCAAGATGGCTGTTTGTCCACACCGAGACCTACAGGTTGTGGCGGACTGGAGGTGTTCGAGGATGTAACTTTTATTTGAGCTGCCGCATGTGCTGTGGCTGACTGCTGCTCCATTAGGGTTGCATGCACTTGAGCAAAACCCGAGCAATCTGACAGAGCATACATACCTCCTGACACTCAGGTGCGCAGCGAGGCGGCGGCCGCCGCAAAGGCGGACACAGACGCCGCCGCGGCGGCGCTGGAGGCCGGCCGTGCCGAGCTGCGGGCGGCGCAGCAGGCGCTGGCGGCTCGGCAGGCCGAGGTCGCCGCTGCAGAAGGTGCCGCCGTGGCAACACGAAAGGAAGCGGGCGCCGCGGCCGCTGAGGCGGAGCGGGGCGCGGCAGTGAAGCGGGAGGAACTTGCGGCGCGAGCGGCGGAGCTCGACCGCCGGGCGGAGGAGCTGTCCGGTCGCGAGGTGAGCGGGCGCGGATGATTTTGATCGGCTTTCCTCTTCAACCGTTCTGTGTGAGTCAGGATTGCTCACAGGCGAGCTGTGCTGGCTGTGCATTGGGGCAGCGTCAGGAGGCCGTTGGAAGCACCTTGCACAAACCCTTGGAACTCGCCCATGTGGACTGTCTCAGTCGCGCAAGTCTCGACAGGAGGCGCTGGCAAGAGAGGACGCAGTCATGTAATAATGATGGTGGAGTGAGAGACAAACACGACTGGGATCCCGAAAGCAGGCGGAAGTGGCGGACAATAGCCGGACGCTGCGCCGCGTCGGGCGGTCGCTGGAGGCGGAGGAGGGCCGCCTCAAGGCCGCTGCCGAGGCCTTCGCCGCGCGCGAGGCCGCCGCCGGCAAAGCTGCTGAAGGCGCTGCGGCGGCACGAAAGGAGGCGGCGGACAAGGAGGCCGACCTGGAGCGTCTTCACGCCGACATCTGGGCCAAGGTGCCCACGTATAGACGACAAGCTGTAGCCTTTCGTCATTCGAGAACCTAACAGTATGGAGGCGTCGGCTGCGGGAACGTGGTGATGCGATGCAAGCGCTGAGCTAATCGCAAGGCCCGGGTATCAGCGATTGCACGCCGTCATCTGGGCGCGTCAATTTTCTTTTGCTCGGTGGCCAGGCACATGCGGCCGCCGCCACTGCAGTTCAGCTGCAGCATGTTCTGTCATTGCAAATCAGCCTTTCGAGAATGTCCACTGTGCAGGTGGAGGAGGCCTCACAGGCGGTGAAGGAGCGGGAAGCAGCTGCGGACAAACGCGCAGAGGAGCTGCAGTCTGCGCAATCGGAATTCGACACGCGCGCCAGGCAGCTTGAGGTGCGTCCGCCTGCCGCCTGGGGCGTGTCTGCCTGACCAAAAACTCGCCGATGCTGATCACCCGATAGCCTGCCGGTCACCTTTCAAGCGGGCGCCATGTCGCGGGTGCCATGTTGAGATGTGCGCGCATATCTCTCTCTATGCAATCAAGGTGCCGCTACTTGTTGCTGACGCTCACAGAGACTTGTGGCAATCAATTTGTCATAGCAGGAGGACAGGGACCCTGTCACAGGGTGGAAGTGGCGCGGCTGTGGGAGCTGCACGACCAGCATATCAATTGCTCGTGTATCCTGGCACCACTACATACGCCTCAGTCAATTGAATATCGACACCTGTCAAACATGCACAGGAGGAGAAGGCGGAGGTGGCGGAGCTGGGGGAGCTGCACGACCAGCTGGCGGCGCGAGAGCAGCGCATCGCGGCCGACGCCGCCGCGCAGCGGCAGCAGCTAGCCGCCGCGCAGGTGAATTTCGCAAGGCCAGTGCAGCGCAATCAGGCTTGTAACAGCGGCTCCTGTTGAGACGGCATGAAGACAGAGTCCAGAGGATGCGTACTGCATGAAGTCGGCCAGCAACAGCACTGATGTGTTTGCGCTCCAGAGACCCTCCCGCACGACTTGTCCACCAGACTGCCGCAGCTCATGTCGCAGAGAGTGCCAGATGCTGCACAGAAATGCAGTGACGTCCATTCGCTGTCCGTGGCTGCAGGAGGCGGCGGACGAGGCGCGGCGCGCGGCGTCTGCCGAGCTGGCGGAGCGAGAGCGTGCTGCGGAGGCTTTGGCAGCGGAGCTGGCCGCGCAGCGCGAGCGCCTGGCGGCCGATTGCCGTGCGCTCGACGCCGCCAGGTGAGCCGGTGCCATCAGCGAAAGCAAAAGACGCGGCTTGACTTGGCAACATTCAGATCCACTGTGACAGAGGTCTCCAAATACACGCCATGCACACAATTACAGGAGTGAAGCAGAGCGGGAGGCGGGGGCGTTCGCGACGCGGCAGCAGGAAGGCGCGGAAGCGGCGGCGCGGCGGCAGGCGCAGCTGGACGCCGCGTCCGCAGACGTGTCGGCCAAGTGGGCGGACCTGCGGAAGCGGGAAGCGGCGGCGGAAGCAGGCTTGAAGGAGGTGGCCGACTGGCGGGGCTCGCTGCGGGACGAGGCGCGGCGGGCGGCGGCGGAAGCAGACGACCGCGCCGACGCCATTGTGAGCTCTTCGAAGTTGAGACTTTACATATTGTGCTTGCCCAATATTCTGACCATCCTAGCGTCGGCCAGGCTGGCCTTGCTTCCCACGATGGAGACGTCCGCCCATGGCCTCATCTCCCCGTCCGAGCTGGAGACCACCCTGCTTGTTACACCTCATGTTCGAGAGCTATAGCGCATCAAAGCTCACATTACTTTGAGCATCTCGCATGCGACCGCCGACCTGTTACGAAATGCAGCTGGCGGAGGCGCGGGCCGAGGCGGAGGGCCTGCGGCGGCAGGCTGGGCAGGAGCGCGCGGCGGCGGAGGCGGAGGCGGCCGCCTTACGTCAGCGCGGCCGCGCCGATGAGCTTTCGTCGCTCAAGAAGGACCTCGACCTCGCCCGCCGGGTGCGGTTGAGATCACAAAAATGAGTACTGAAGGAACCGAAGGCGTGTATGATTACCGCTCAAACAGTGAAGGCGACCAAGCAATACGGTTCTATATCTGCTGCGGCCGCGCCGATGAGCTTTCGTGGCTGCCAAGGACCTGGACCTGACCCGCCGGGTGAAACCAGGGTTCATTTGTGCTGCAGAATCGTGAGAGAGGTGCAGACTTACGCAGGTGTGTCTGCACATCCCCGATGGCCTGCCTTTCCGCTGCGCGCAGGCGGAGCAGGTGCGGCAGGCAGAGGGGGCGGCGGCGGCGGCGACGGAGCGGCGGCGGCAGCTGGAGCTGCGCACCGCCGAGCGAACTAGCCACCTGCAGCACCGGTGCGTGGTCCGCAGGAGGGCATGCACAGAAACCCTGGAGACATTCAAGACAGTCACCAATGATAGCCTGTGGGAGGGGCTGTGAGGGACCGAGATGACACAAGCGCACGTGGCGTGTGCAGGCCTCTGCAGCAGCCGTCCATGAAGCGTGAGTGATTCATGAAGGGGATGTTGCTGATGACCTGCGTGTCAGTGCTCAACCTTGCAGCATGTGCGTCAGCAAGCCAAGCTCGAAAAATTACCTCAAATGCACGGTTCAGGGTTGCCATGAATGCAATGCAACGCAATGCAATGCAATGCCACGTAAAACATTGATGAGCGCTGTACGTATATGCAGGGAGGAGGAGCTGGCGGCGCGTGAGCACGAGCTGCGGCTGCTCACGGCCGCGGTGACGCGCCGCAGCAGCAGCTCCAGCGGCGGCAATGGCGGCGGGACCAAGGAGGCCGGAGCTGCGGCCGACGCCCGCGGCTGTCCCTCGCCCATCGACTTCCCGCTGCGCCTCACCCCTGCGATGCAGCCGGCAGCAGCGCCGGACGTGCTGTTGCCAAGCAGCTCTGCCGCAGCAGCCGCCGGGCCGGATAACGGCGGCGGCAGGCGGTCCAACCTTGGAGCAACGCCGGGCTTTAGTTCGGCCGAAGCCGCGACGCCCGGCTTTGGCGGCGGCTTCCACGGCTACAGCACAGGCGGTGGATTCGGCAGTGGTAGCTTTGCGGACGTCCGCAGCGGCGCCAGTGATGCCGCGCCGCCCCCTGCCGCCGCCCAGCGGCCGGCGCGGTGGTCGGACCCGCCCGCCGAGCAAGCCAGCAGAAGCCGGCAGGCTGGCGGCAAGCCCATCAGCGCGCCGGGCAGTGGCGCGGCGGCTCGGCATTCGGAACCCGGGCAGCCGCCTGCGAGCAACAGCCGGCTCGAGGCACGCAGCAGGGATCTCGACGCGGCGCCGGCCAGCTGGCGGCCGTTGGGCCACGAGCGACGATACTCCGCAGGCTCAGAGCTGTCGGGGCACGAGCGGCAAGCCTCGGCGCGTTCAGCATTCAGCGGGGCAGCAGCGGACGACCGACGGGACGCAAGCACCGCGGCGGCCCTCGTGCAGCAGCCTGGGCAGCGCCACGACCTGGCTGGCGGTGCAGTACGAAATGGGCCATCGCCCACGAGGCGGCACAGCAAGCCGGCAGAAGACAGCGGCGCTGACAGCGCACCGGCGGCCGGCAGGGTAGTTGGCCCGGGCGACTTGCTGTCGGTCCAAGAGGCCATCAGCATCGGCGAGACCCGGTGTGCAGCTGCAGAATACCAAGAACTTCAAAATCGCTGCACTCCCTGCGTCCCAGGGCGACCACTTGTATGTGCGAACCTTCAAAGGCCGCCACCAGCCAGCCACGCACGCATCTGTTGTCTGATCTCGTGTAGGCTGTGGAATCCTGCCTCCTCTCTGCTGGTCCCTTTTGTAGAGGCCCCGTAGCACCAACACAGAGCGCAGGCTGGCGTCGCTGGCGGCGGCAGGCCCGCGGCGGGGCTGCCTGACAAAAGGTACACATCTTGAATCTCGAAACGTATCAGTCGAAATGTCACTGCCTCTTCTTCCGCGCAGGCTGGCGGCGCTGGCGGAGGCGTTGGCGGAAGCGGGCCCCGCGGCGGGGACGCCCGACAAGGCGGCGCGTGCCGCTGCCAGCCTCGCCAAGCTGCGCGCGCAGGCGCCCTCCCTGCGCGCCTCCCTCGCCGCCCGCTCCCAGGCGCGCTGACAGCCGTCCCTGGACAAAGCTGTTTGCATGGATGCTGGATGCTGAACGGCGGCAGTGTCTGCCGTCTGGCCGTTCCCGTGGGCCTCGCCGGCACGCACGCACGTGCTGCGCTCTCAATCCCTGCAGGCTTGTATTGCCTTTGCATGATGCAGTGCCTCTTCACTCCAACGTGTGTGCTCACACCCCGACACCTGTGGCCCCTGCAATCGCAGGGGGGCGGCGCAGAGGGTGACGTCGCCGCGGCGGCGGAGCAGTGTTCGTGAGACAACCTGCTGCCTTCACAGCATCCACACATAGTTTGACTCAGCTTTTCCTGATATACAGGAGGACGGCGCGGCGGGCGACGTCGCGGCGGCGGCAGAGCAGTGGCGGGCGCGGCTGGCTCGCGCCAGCGACCGGGTGGCCAGCCTGCAGCGGCGGGCCGCCGGCCGGTCACCCAGCATGGACGGTGCCTCGCTGAGCTCGCAGCGCATCTGAGCCATGGCGGCACGCGCAATGGTCTGCGCGGAGGCGCTAGGTAGCGAAAACAAAGGTGCGATGAAAGGAGAGATTGTGAGTTGGAGTTGCTTGCGTATGTGTTGACGGCGACGGTGCTGTGGTTTCGGTGGTTCGCCTTATTTGTTGATCTATTTACATTTAGATTTGAGGTATGACCCCGAGAGCAAGGTGTTGTAAACCACAACCAGCTCTGTTTCAAGATTGATCCTCAATTCTAAGGAAGGGATACTGCCAGAGGCCAAACCAAATCATCGCCGTTTTGAAAGCCGGACCTTGATGTCCTGTGTTTAACGAAGCATCGCCCAGAAGTGTTCCGATCAGCATGCTGCAGTTGTGGCGTCACTCGCGCAGCATATCGGCATCATCAGTATACAGTATAGTAGCGCGGTCCCTCCCCCATCAGACAATGCCATGCTCCAGGTCCCACTTGGGGTCGGTCCGCGCCCAGTACGCCCATCCCCCGCCGCGGCCTTTCGCCACCGCAATATGATCATCAATGTAGAAGAAGACGAAGAACGGCAGGCCCTTGTCCTTGGCGTCAAACCTGCGAGCAGACGCATTACTATTTTCGTTCAGCTGCGGCGTTGGTGCGCCATTGCACGCTGAGCCAAAAAGAGGTGTCCAACTGCAGAGCGGAGTATGATGCAGGCTGCGGCTGCAGGCGCAACGACATATAAGGGAGAGGCAAAAGACGCACGGCGCGTCCTTGTCGCCCTTTTTGATGTCGAAGCCGAACTTGAAGGGCCCCAGCTTGATGTTGAGCTTCCAGAAGTTGAACACCAGCTTGTTCTGCACGGACAAATGCAGCAAATGGTTCACTGTTACGTTGTCGCACAACACTCCAGCCCCCCTGGCACCCCGTCCCCTCCCTCGCCACGTGAGCATTTCGAGCTTTTGCTCGCTCACCGCACACCCGCACCAGGAAGGTCAGCGCCATGGCGTGCCCAGAAGCACGGTTGTCACTTTCATGCTTCTCCCGTTTTTGACACCACTGTGCGACGCACCTTCTGCCAGTCGTGCGGGCCAACGAAGGTGAGCGCCGCCACGTGGCCCAGGAACACGCCATTCTCCAGCTCCTTGGCCTCCGGGTCGTAGCGCTGCGCCGCCGTGAGCGGGAAGAACTTTCCCTGCGCCTCATTCTCCCCCTTGCGGTCCCTCTGCAGCTCGTCCTTGCCTGTTTTCCACAATCGGTTGTTCATGCAAGTCTCAGGCCTCGAGAAGAGCACTGAAACAGCATAATGAGTGCAGACGCGCTCACAACGCCGGCGCTTGCAAACCAGGGTGCAGTCGCCACCAGCTGTGCGCTGCGTCACGTGCTGAACCGCCAGCCGCGCCTACCTACTGTGTAGATGAGCCGCCAGCGCCGCCCCGGCGAGGCATCGCCGCCCAGCAGCTTGTACCACTCATCCCCGCCCTGCATGCCGCACAGTATGGCTCTTGGGAGATACGGCTGCTTGAAGATGCCCCCATGCACAACATGCGTCAAGTGACATGGGGCTACTGCGCCGCAGCGGCACGTAGATTCCCTTACTCCAGTCTGCAGCTGTGAACGTCAGGCAGTCGCTGCTGCAGGACTGTTTGTTTACATGCCACCGAGAGTTGCCCGGTTTCTGGTTCCTGGTGCTCCGCGTTGTTGCCCGCACCTTGAGCTTCTGCTTGTCCAGAGCCTTCAGCGCCTTGAAGATTTCTGCCTTGGGCACAAGCGTCCGCCCCTCTGCCGCCATGCGCAGCAGCTCCGCTGCGCCATTAGTTCCGGTGGAGGTACTGGTGGCTGTGGAGCCTGTGGAGACACACTTTCGTCTGAGCGCTTGCCATGAATCTCATACTCTTCGGACTGACTTCAGTGTTCGTGCTGTACACAACGTTCAGGACATGTTGTGTGGCACACATGTGGTCCTGTTGGCCCTGCCCTACTCAGGCGTCTGGCAGATGCTGCATCAGGCACGGACGCGGGGAAGAGCCTCTGGAAGCAGCTGAGCGCACCTTCTGCTGCGGTTGCAGAGACCGTCTGCAGTCGCTGTGGGGCTGTGAAGGCGCGCTGCCTCCCGCTGGTGACAGCGTTGCGGATCGTCACTGGCGCGCCAGTTGAGACATGGAAGGGATGCACACGAGTGCATGCGACAGCACTCACATGCAACATCCCTGGCAGTGAAAAGCAAGCACCTGGTGAGTGGCGCAGCCCGAAGCTGCTGTGTAGTGCGCAATCTCGAAGGCTGAAGGTGGATGGGAGCTTGCTGATGCTGCGACTTGTGGATAGTCGAAACAGGCTTTGCGCTGGCCATCATCATCCTTGTTGAGCTCGACTCTGAAGCCTTAAAAACTGCTGGCCTGGTGCGAATGCAAATTTGCTGGACTGATCGATGCATCGTCATGCATGGCCGATGATGCATGCCGACACGCCATTTTCTCAAGCATGCTGCAAATGTGTCTTTTCAGATTTGCAACCTCTTTCTAAGCTCCAGTAGCTCCAGTAGCTCCAGTAGCACCGAACAGACGCCATGCCGACGATGGCAATGGCATCGAACGCATGCATGCATGGTACCGCAGTGCGGCAGGCGCAGCAGGCGCAGGGCAGGCGCTGTACTCTGCCACGCAGCCACATCGAAGGCAGCATCCAGCGCGGATGCACAGCGGCGTCGCAGACGTTTCCGATTCGCACTGCGATTAGCAGCCAGAGGCAGTCATTGAACGCCGCGCGGAAGCGGCAGGTGTTCTGGTGCTCTGCCGCAGCTGACGCGCCGCTGAAGGTGTGCGCCACTATGCCCTATTGACAGTTGCTTGCCATCATCGTTTCGAATCTAGTGATCGATCGAAAGGCAGCAAGTCGAAGTGCAGGTGGCCGTCACCGGCGCCGGCGGCAAGACGGGGTCGCTGACTGTGAAGCGGCTGCTGGCGGATTCCGACAAGTACAGCGTCATCGCTGTAGTGCGCAGCGAGGAGGTGCGGGCGCTGGACGATGCTGTCACGTGTTATAGAATGTGCAGATGTCAGACCATCGGTGTCGCTTGCAATGAGCCATGTCTGCTGCTGGCCTCCACTGATGGTACTGGCAGCCGCTGCGGTGGCGCAGCGCAAACGGCGCTACGCATCTGATGCGCCGCCACGGCAACGGTGCCATGCATCGGATCTGACATCTGACTACCTTGGCAGGACATGACGCCTCCCTGTGCCGGCATGTGCAGAGCGCCGGCAAGCTGCAGGGCCTGTCAAAGGACGCAGTCGCTGTGGTGGACCTCACCTCAGACGGCGCAGCGGAGGCGCTGCAGCAGGCATTCGGCGGGGCGCAGGCGCTGGTAATTGCAACAAGCGGCGTGCCCAAGATGAAGGGTCCGCCCAAGGAGGGGAAGGCACCGGAGTTTCACTACCCTAGCGGCATGCCGGAGCAGGTCGACTGGCTGGGCCAGAAGGCGCAGATTGATGCTGCAAAACAGGCGGGCATCAAGAAGGTGAGCGTTCAATCAAGGAGGTGACCACCAGTCAATCAAGAGGTAGCCATGACGAACCATTTCCAGAAGGACTCTTTAACTATGGTTTGTTTGCCACAGGTTGTCCTCATCGGCAGCATGGGCGGCACAGATGTGTCAAACCGCCTGAACTTGCTCGGGAATGGTGAGATGACTGCGCGATGACTGCGGCGCAGAACATAATCAGTGCTTGTTGTCAGACGAGATGGCCGGCCGGGCATGCATTGTGCTGATCGTGTGGTGCGTTTTGCAGGCCAAATCCTGGTATGGAAGCGCAAAGCGGAGGAGTACCTGATAGGCTCCGGCCTCAACTACACCATCATCCACCCCGGCGGCCTGTTCGACGAGCCGGTGCGCGCGTCCTGGTGGTTGTTCCACGCTCGCTGTCAGCCTTGGCACCGTCTGCACTCCTCAACGAGTTGCCTGTCACATTGTCTGACAGCATGCTTTTGCGGTTAGCCTGGAGGTTGAAGGAAGGTTGTCGAACAATCGCTCAGGGTGGGGAGCGGGAGCTGGTGCTGGGGGTGGACGACGAGCTGCTGAGGAAGGCGGAGAAGGAGGGCACCTCGCGCCGCATCCCCCGCGACGACGTCGCGGCGCTGGCCATCGCGGCGCTGACCTCGCCGTCCGCGGACAACAGGTGCGTGTGCTCCCTGTTTTGTAATCCAGGATGGCCTCCTTTGTTCCCTGGAATGTGCAGTGATGCGCTGGCCGTCGCGGCGCTGACGGCGCCGTCCACAGACAACAGGCGCGCGCGCTGCCGGTCCCGCAAACCGGCATGGCATCCTATGCACCCTGGCATTGAAGGCGCACCGACAGACGACATTGATGCGCTTGCGGCGTTGCCGCATTCATGGCGGAGCAGGCTGCGTATTACAAGGAAGGGAATTTTACGTGTGGATGCTGGAATACAGGTCGGTGGACGCGATCGGCAAGGAGCTAGGGGAAGGCACGCCGACGACCGACTTCGAGGCACTCTTTGCCGGCCTCAGCGGCAATTGCAAGTACTGAGGAGCTCTGACACAGCATGACAAACTGGACTGCAACTGACATGCATTGTCCTGACCAAATTTTGCCAGTGTGCAACTCATCCAGCCCCGCATGCTGGGGTTCGTTTTGCTTGTTGGGGGCACGACAATTGCACTGCAGCATCAACCATGTGTGTGGCAGAGCAGAACTTGTACGAGTAACCTAGGTCCTGCTTGAATCTTGAATGTGTGGGTGCAGCACCATCTCGTATCCTTTCTGTCTCTCAAAGGAAGAACTGTAGCGTTGTAAGCAAGTGCCTCTTTACATCCACAAAGTCTGCCAATCAATGTGATCGACTTGCGGCTGTGAGAACACGAATCAACGGCGGAGTTGTGCCAACAATGCTGAAAAGGGTACATCAATATGTATCTGAGACTAACACGCGATGGAGCTGCCTAAAGCTGCCAAGTGCTCCTGCTGCTTCCCCTGATCCGACCATAACGTGTGCGTGCATGTGCCCGCTGCTCACGCGTTGGTGATTGCCAAGTCCTGATGTTGTTGCTGATCGACTGCTCGTGTATGGTACAGAAACGAAACGCTAGACATACAAAGGCCCCTAAGATGCCGGCCCGGGGGGAGAAGTTTGCCGGCAACAATGTGCCACGCCCGGCAGCTACCGCCAATCAAACAAGGCAGCCTGCCAGGCGCGCGCTCTCCCCCGGGGGCCGGAATGCCTCGCTGATTTATTTACTATGGCTGAGCGCCGCTGGTTGAGCCCACTGCGTCTTGAGTGGCGTCTTGAGTGGCGCCAGCATCCCTGCTGTGCGCTGCTGCCAGCATTCCAGCTGTGCGCAGCCCGACCGGCGCCGTCACACCACGCTCTGCATGACGCCGGCGCCGGCCGCCGACGCGATAGCCTTCAGCGCGCTGATCTCCGTGCGCAGGCGGCCGACCTTGGACAGGTTGGCCGCAAAGGCCTGCACCTTGTGCCCCGCGTGCAGGTTGAAGTAGGGCAGCCCCGTCACGCCGAGCTCCTGGCTGAGGTGCCGCATCTCCTCCGCCTCAGTGTTCACCTGTTGAGGGTGGGTGCAACATTGTTCAGCCAGATGTTGGCGATCTGGCTGTTCATTGAGCACGCTCTTCAGCGTACAAATCATGATGCTGTCTTTATCGGCCCTGGACTACATCCTAAGCGAGTCGCCAAAAGCCCTCACCTTGATGAAGGCGACGTCGAGGTTGTTGGCGGCGATCTGGCGCAGCTTCGGGTACATGCAGCGGCAGCCGGCGCACCAGGGCGCGAAGAAGTCCACGACCACCAGGCCGTAGCGCGACTTGCACTGCAGCAGCGCGCTGTCATACTCCGCTCGGGTGGAGACTGTCTGCATGTTGGCCGCCACCCGGAGGCGCCACCTGTTTCGAGGGGAAGAAGGCCCGCTCAGGCGATGGAGGCCTTAGCGGCACGTCAAAGAGAGTCGCTGCTTGCTGCCGGGCACGCCAGGCAAGGTGCACAGGGAGTTGGATTCAACAGGTTAGGGCTGGCCGACAGATGTGTCGAAGCACGAGGCGCACCACTCCGAGCCGACGGCGCGCAGCTCCCGGATCTCCTCGTCCCGCATCTGCTTCCTGCGCATCATGATACGACAGCATTCAGGCGATCATGCTATCCGCAAAAAGCCCACTTCACAACACTATATTAGCTTTGTCGGGAAGAAGCTGCATGCGCCAGCCCTCGCTGCGGCCTTGGACCAGTACAGCCGAATAAACAAGAAAGACTCACTGACACGCCGCAGTCTGCACGCCCGAGCCGCGCCGTGCTCGCCTGGTGCCTTATGCTATGTCTTCACCCTCCAATCGGCCTGCTACCAGGCGCGTGGGGGGCCCAAACAATTGGGGGCCCAAACAATTGCAGCAAACGTTTCCGCTGGTCCTAAATGCCACTCCAGCCCACGGCGATCGCATAGGGCGGTGCCCCCCCAATGAAAGTGGGGCCGTTCCGGGCTTTCTGGAGGGCGGGGCAGGTCCCGCACCTCTGCTGGTGCTCTCGCCGCCTGCGCTGCGCGTCCGGGTGGGCATACGTAGCGATCTGGCTGGTCTGGTGCGGGCTGCACGGCGAGCCGTCCGCCTGCTGCTCGTCGTGACAGCACTGCCGCTCATCCGCTGCGCGCGGGACGAGTCTCCGAAAAATTCGCAACCGGCACGGCTGCGCGGCTCTGGAGCCTGACGTTCTGTGACAAAGCCGCGGCTGCCACTGCACTGTCAGCACTAGCCGGACTGGCCGTGGCTGCAGCATGGCTGGGGCTGGAAGGGGGGGCAAGTTGTGCAAGACAAAGGCGGGCTCTTTGAACACACAATGACAGAGAAGAACGCAAAGTGGGTAGATCGCACGAAGCAGTGGACCCTGATAGCAAATGCAAGCCAGATGTCCTGCCACTGAAGGTGTGCTAGCTGTGCTCTGCCACTTGTGGCTCACTTGTTCTCGTCGCGGCTGACGAGGACCAAAACCCTGAAACTAGTCACATGAACGTTATTGTTCGAGCACTTTGAGCTAAGTATAAAGACAGCCCGCAACAACACAGCACAGCATGCACCACCACGGCCGTTTTCGCCACGGCCTTGTATCAGCATGGATGCAGTACACTCAGCTGTATAGGACAGCATCTCTGGCAATAGTTTGCAGCATTTGAACTGCAGGATTTGAACCCTGGATCGACGTAGGACAGCAGCATGCAGCGGCAGCGCAAGCGGGGCGCCGGTAACTTGCCAGACACGGCACAGCCTGCTCAGAAGCGAGTAGTCAACGCGGGGCAGAAGCGCATACAAGCCCTCGGCACGAGATATGATCCAGTCGTGCTGCTGGATGCTGAAGGCACACCCCAGAAAGGTGCCCAAATAAAAATTGTATCGTATGCTTGCGTGCGATATGCAAGCTGGTGACGATGATGCCAATCGCTGGGTCCTGGACTCCGCTCCAGACTGATGCGTGCGCAGCGCGGCAGCTGCCGCTGGCCGCAAACTTGGCATCCGATATGTTATTAATATGCATTTGACTTCCATCTGCGCCGTTGCTGACTTCAAGAGAGGGAGACAGCATCTGGCATGCATGCCTTGCAGGCACAAAGCAGCAGCGGCAGCAGCCAGCGTCGCCGCAGCACCTGCCCTGGGACAGCAGCAGCGGCCAGAGCGCCGATGCACACCTGCCGCTGAACGACACGTGGCTGCGCGAGGCACGGCCCGATGAGTGTGCCGCGGCGGCGGCGGCGGCGGCGGCAGTGCAGCCGCCGCAGACGGACGCGGCGGCGGAGGAGGAGGTGCCAAAGAAGGTAGCGCCGTGCTCGCAGTTGGCTGTCAGATGATCTGTCAACGCATCTGCATCTGCGACATTGGTCATGCAATGCATGCAGCTTCTCACTGTCGTGCCGAGGCAGTGTTGGCACCGTGCAGCTGTCTAGATGATCTGCCAAGGCATCTGCATCTCAAAATCTGACATGCACGTTTACAGTTTCTCATTGCAGTGTTTTGTATGCGTGCAGGTGCAGGTCGGCACATCGGCAACGTACCACATACATCAGCGGCTCGGCAAAGGCGGCTTTGGCCAGGTGCAGTGGCGCATTACAGAAGTATGCGAACGATTTGATTGCGTCTGCCGATGCGATTTGGCGGCATTGTGAACTGACAGCACTGTTGTGTTGTAGGTGTACCTGGGAGCAAAAACAGGGCGCGGCAGAGCAACAACTAAACCTGCGCGGGTGAGGCTTCTGCTCGCCAAATTAACGGGTTGTCATGTTTAGGATGATGAGTGTACGAGCATTCTGTTGTGCAATGATCCTGAAAGTGCCGACCATTTGTGTACCCTGCCTCAGGTGGCGGTGAAGTTCGAGTTGCGCACCCACGATCAGGCCGCACACGAGTGGAACATGTACAAGTAAGTTCATCGCGTGCATGCACCAGTCTGCCAAGCTATGCCAAGCAAGCTTGCATGCCGGCGGGCCAGGTGGCTCAGAAATGCTGCGACACCATGCAGGGAGATCGGCGAGTGCTACGGGCTCGGGCGATTCTACAGCAAGGGCCGCGTTGGCAACTGGCACGTCATGGTAAGCTTGTGAATCCAGCATGCACATGGCACAGCCATTCGCATGCCTCTATTCACCTCATATGGTTGTGCCCTGCCTTGGAGGCGCTGTAGCACGGCGGTGCCTCAGGAAAATGTGCCATCTGAACAAAGTGTCAATACTTCCATTCCTTTTCGGTCGCAGATCATGGAGCTCCTGGGCAGCAGCCTGTTTGACGTGCGGACAGAGTCGCCGCGGCGCTTCACGGACCGCATGCTCGCGTGCATCGCCATCGAGGCCACCACGATGCTGTGGCACCTGCACTCCCGCGGGTGCGCATGCACACTGTGCTTTCCTGTCAAGGTTTTCCACAGCCACAAGTGGTTACATACAGTTCCGCTTCAGATGTCCATTGCACGAGCACGCCAACTTGCTCGGGCTGGAAGCCGCCAACCAGCATGCGGCAGGCTGATCGTCCAGTGCATGTATCGGACAATGACGAGCAGCATACAGCAGCCTACCCCATTTCAGGGCTTAAATCCCTGTCCTGCAGGTACGTGCATGGCGACATGAAGCCGGAAAACTTGGTGCTGGGACGCACGACAGGCGGCGAGCCGCCGCGGCTGCACCTCGTGGACCTGGGCCTCAGTGCGTTTATACTCTGTTGTTTCTGGCATTGCTGTCAGTGCTGGTTGCCTGCGTCTGGCTGACCTCTGTTCGCGGGTCGTGTGCATCCTCCTGTGCATCCAGCGCTGCTCATCCAACAATCTGTGTCCAGGTTGCTGTGTGCCTCCGGTAAGGGGCATCTGCCAGGCTCTTTGTTCATGCTACGCGCACTGACAGCGCACTGACGTGCACTTTATTGAAGCCTTGCTTGCGCCTGACTGCAGCGGCGGCATGGCGGTATAAGAGCGGCACCAGGAAGCCTTACGACTCTGAGCTGAGCAACTTCAAGTGCGATTAGATGCTTGTTGTGTTCCGTGGCACACACAGCGGGGTCCTGGCTGTCTCCTGGAAAGGTCATCATTTGGATGTCCAAAGACCTGCAATTTTGCACCTCGCACGCCTCATGTCTTCTCACATTTGTTCATGTTTCCTGCCTCGCGGCAGGGGCACGACGCGGTATGCCTCCCTGCATGCTCACCTGGGACGGGTGCCGATGCCGCGAGACGACCTAGAATCGCTCGCGTATTCGCTAATCTTCCTGGCAGAGGGCTGCCTGCCGTGGCAGGGCCTCGGGGTGAGGCCCCATCAACAGCTCGCTGGCTTTCACTTGGCCTGTTGAGGTTCTTGTCCGGTCTCTTCTGCTAGCATTGAGAACCCCACTTGCGATGAACAGACAGTAAGTCGCACGGTTTGCATTGCCAGGCTCGCCCCCCGGCAAGAGCCCGCACCCTGCTGGGCAGAGGTGCTCACGAACTTGCCAATTTTGCGTGCCCCGCAGGGCGACGAGGACCACAAGCGACAGAGCGTGGCGGAGGTCAAGGCCTCGCTGTCGGCGCAGCTGCTGTGCGCGCGCCTGCCGCCGGCGCTGCGCTCTTTCACCGACGCGGTGCTCAGCCTGGGGTGTGTGTGCGCCTGGCGGCTGCCCATGCATCACGATCCATGACCCTGGTCCTCTGCGGTCCTTGCTCCCGCCTTGGCCGAGCACACATGTCAAAGTCAAGCGGCCCAGCTTTGCAGCGTGCGCATGCAGAGCATGGCAAATGAGACCGACGTGAGCGGTGTGCAAGGTCGAACTTCTGGGGTTCACTGGACCTCTGGTATGCACCAGGTATGGCGAGGAGCCAGACTATGCGGCGTACGTGGCGCTCTTCGAGCCGCTGGCGACGGCGGGGCCGGGGACCATGCCGCTGACGCTCGCGCCGCCCAGCCTGCGGGTAGAACTGGTGTACTCGTGCTGTCACTTATGACTGCAGTCGCCTGCAGTCATGTACTGCCCGTCATAAAGCTGGTGTGGTCCGCGGCAGCGAATGGTTGGGCCTTGTCGTGGGTTGCTGCTGGGTGACCTGCTGCTGAGTCAGCGCCTGGTGCAGCGAGGTGCGCCATTCGCAAGAGAGTGACAAAGAAGAAGGAATTCCAGGCCGAGTGCGGCATCGCCCGCGACAGCTTTGCATCACGTGGTTCCGGTGCCTGACGTTGTCTATTCAACGTGCAGCCGGAGCCGCTGGCGTGGGACATCGTGGTGGGCCCCCAGAAGCGGCTGCGGCAGGGCCAGAAGTCGCAGCAGTTCCTGCTGGTCTTCAACCCGCAGCGCAGCCACAAGCAGCGGTAGGAGTTCATCAGCTGCAGCTTTCTTGCTTTCGTGCATCTGCCGCTGTTGTGCATCCCCGCTTTCGCACGGGTGTACCCTTGCCTGTGCCATTCTGCAGGGCGCGAGAAGGCAATCTCGGCATTATGTGCTCCGCAAATCAAGAGCACCGGATCAGGTTTTTCTTGCAGGACCAGGCAGATTCCTGGGCCTGACAAAGTACAGTTTTCATTAGACGACCCTTGGCCTGCGGCTGCAGGTACCACACGGGCATAGACACCATGAAGCTGAAGGAGCTCGTCACCACAGGCTGGAATCAGAAAATGCACATCAGCAGGTGCGCGCCTGTTGCTCAGCTTGCTGCGGACTGTGCGACGACATGCACACATCGCGTTTCCGAGGCTGGCAACCTCACGGCATGAAAATTCAGTGTGCCTAGTGCAGTGCTGTGGGCCTGATTTGTCATTTTGCTTCCCTGCAGCGCGGTGGCGGCGCCCGATGGCCGATGGAACTTCATAATGGACTCCGGCCTCGGCTACACGCACCAGGTGCGATTGCAAGGCTTAGAGTTCAGGCTCCGAGACAGTCACACTCAGTCGAAACTGCCTGCTGCTCGATTCAATGCCGTCTGCTGATGTCTTTTGTCCTGGCGTCCACCCGGATGGTTGAGTGCACCACACACACTGAACACCAGCTGATCGTGTCCGTCGCAGGCGTATGAGGTGTCAGAGGGGCTCGTGGTGCGACCCTGGGCTGTTCCCTGCCTCTGGCCTTGTTCGTTGTATTGCCAGCTGCTGGCATATACACCGGACCTTTCGTCATTTCTGGCCTGTGCCCTGTATCGCTAGTTGCTGGTGTATTCTGGACTTCACCTTGTGCATGTCGCTGAGAATTAAGTGACTCAGGAGGGGCAACGCTAAGCGCTGCTTGCTCAGCGCGCTGATCCGAACCCTGCCACAATTTGACTGGAGCCTACTTTGATGTGCAGAGCAAGAGCCTGGTGGTCAAGCGCTGGGAGGAAGGGTTCTACATCACCTCCATCGCAGGTGGGGCCGAACGCCGTGCATGCAGCCAGCGGCAGCGAGTCACGCAGCCTCCCGCCTGCAGTGGCTGGGCATCGCAACTCCTCGTGTGTACATGCATCTTGTCAGCTTCTTGCGCATGCGATGTGCGATCTAGTTGTTAAGGCGCCCCTGCTGTTCTGCAGGCATGCTGGACCGGCAGCGCTCGCTGACCGTCATGTCCAAGGGCACGCCCTTCACGCAGCAGTCGTACAAGGTCAGCGACAGCTTTCCGTTCGATTGGGTCAAGGCTAAGGTGCGGACCTGCGCTCTCACGTCATCTTTTGTCCCTCGGCTTCCTTTGAGCAAACCCAGTCTCTTCTGGCTGCTCTGTCCATGTTAAACCGCCTCGGGTCCTGGTGATCCCTGAACGGTCCTGTGGCCAGGAACCTCGTGCTGTGAATGCTGGGAAGAGATGTCAACAGCTTTGTGTGCTCGACGTGCAGTGGCAGGAGGGGTTTTATGTCACGGCAGCGGCCTCCGCGCAAAACAGCTTCGCGGTCGTCATGAGCAAGGGCGAGCCCTTCCCGCAGCAGGTGAGCACTGCGTGCCAGAAGCTGACCGCATGTCGCTGGAAGCTTCTGCTACTGCGAAAGCCTTGCCCGCTGGAGCTGCACCGTTGGCGGCACATCTCGCTGAGTCAATGCCGAATCGACGTCCGAAATGTATTCAGAGGTGAAGCCATCAAGCGCTCCTTGGTCGGTTTCCGGCCACTGCAGGTGGTGGAGGTGGACTATGCGTACCCCAGCGAGGCCATCCACCAGCGCTGGGCCGCAGGTGCGACCGTGAATCCGCCCCTCCTTGCGTTCACATGTCATGCACACCGCAATCGTGTCAGGGGATTTCAAGTCCAACTTAGACTTAGTATCCACTAAGTCTAAGTTGGACTTAGTATCCCCTGGTCGTGTCCTGTGGGCTTGCCGCTGAGGCACTCTGCAGATGCTGTCTTGTGATTCCTTGTTGCAGAAGTGTCACTGAGGCAAGCGTTGGTGCGCAGGCTTCCGCATCACGGCGTGCGCGTCCACAAAGCAGCAGACGGCGGTGCGCCTCCCCTGCTGGCCCGTCCGGGACACCACGCCTGTGCTTGTTCCTGCCGCTGCCGGAAGTCGCGCCTGGCAGGGCGCCTCGAAGCATTTTGAACCACGCGCATATCTGTTGGTTTGTTTTGTTGCTGGTGCACACTTATCAAGCTTGGCTCGTGAGCTCCCTTTTGTGCGTGCTCAGGTGTGCATGTCGCTTCCGAAGCGGGAGCCGCGCTGCAACGAGCAGGAGACGCTGCGCACGGACCAGTGGCCGTCCGCCATCATCAAGGAGAAGTGGGACAAAGGTTTGATGTTGTCGCCCCCAAGCGCCCCTTGACCTTGCTGCTCATCACATCATGTGACCGGGTTCGAAACATTTTAAATGTCAGGCAAAACAACTTCTGCATGAGATGTTTTGGCTCCATCCGGCGTCTGTATGTACCTTGACGAGCAACGATTCTTCTGCGCAGGCATGTTCATCGCGTGCATGTCGTACGGCCGCACCCTGCACTGAGCTCGGCGGACGGCGCGGCGATGGCCTGCTGCTCTCGAACTCTGCACAATAAATGCTCGGCAGACGCTTGCCAGTACGTAAGGTAGTTGCAGGAGAAGCGGGGGGTGTGCACATTCAAATTGGTCCATGCTGTGCTGCTGCAAGCGCGCTGACCAACAGGGCGTCTGCTGCCCGAATATTCGGCAGTACGCAGCAATTGATTGCTAAGGGTAGCGTAGGGGATCTAAAGGCTCGCTGGAGCCGGATGGAAGGGCATGCAACTCTTGTTCTAGGAACGCAAATGTAGCTGCCATTGCAATTGCATTCCTGCCGCCGGATTTTCGTTTCAGTGAAGGCGGGAACAACGCGCTGAAGCCGTCGGTGCACTACCTAGGCCTCTAGACGCTGCACAGCCGAGCACTATCCTATGCCAAGATTTTCGTCACACGCTCAGATGTAAAGATGATTTTGCAATTGTCTCAGAGCCGGCTCCCAAAGTGAAGACGTTTGATCCGCTGCTCCCACATCTGACGACTAATCCTGTCGCTGCCTTCGAAACCCGAGGCTACCTACTTACGATCTGGAATCGTCACGACCGTCTTCCCGCTGCCTTGCGATGCCGTCGCCGCACCGCCTGCTGCCTGCTGTGGCTCTGACATCCGCAGGTGCCCAAACTGGTCCTGCACCAACGTTCGACGACAGTACTTCAGTTGTTCGCGGTGTGGACAGCAGTGCTAGCGGTAGAAACCAGTGGCAGGCGTAGTGCGGCCTTGGTTTGGCACCAAGAACAGCGCTGCCAAAGCAGCAGCAGCTCGCACCTGCCAAAATGCGCCTGCCTCCTCTGGCGTGCGTATCTGCCATATTGGCTCAGCTCTGGGCTTCTCCAGCACCTGCGCCGAACCGTGTCATGATTCATAGTCAAATAACGTCATAAGCTGTGCTGGCTGTGCAGCATGCATCAGTCCAGCAGCAGCATCCTCCGCCATGCCAAATGCGTCCGCCGTGCAGAATGCGAAGCTGGCGCTTGCCTGCACATAAAGGTGCCCCACCTGCTCTGCGAATTTGGTGCGCTTCTTGAGGCAGTCGTAAAAGTCTCGCCATCTTCCTGTGCAGTCGTCGACCTGCCCGTACCGGTACAGCTGCTGCATCTGGTACACTGGTGCTGCGCGGGCAGCAACCACAAGATTGAGACGCTGAGTTGCAGTTGCAGCTGTCCTGCGTGGTCATATTGCTAGTTTTTTCTGCCTGACGGCCATGCTATACTCAGCCTGTGAGGAAGCATGATGTGAGCACATTACAGCAGCGGATTTGCCGCAGTGCCGTGGATGCATGAACAGCACAATTGTGGAGAACGGGGCTGTGAAGGCAGCTGACTCACAGTAACAGAACCAGAGGGCGTCGAAGTACTTGACGCAGCTCTCTCTTGGCTTGCCGCTGGGCTCGTCAGCAAATGACCATTCCTCTGTGCTGGGTCTGCCTGAAGATGAGGTGCCATCCGCGCCGCCATTTGACATGTGGGCAGGGGATCGCCGCAACAGAGAGTGTCGTAACCTTTCTGCACGCAGCCAGACGCAGTTGAAATTGAGTAAGACCCAGACTTTGCTCCATTTTCGAGTCTTGCAGGGGCTGCTTCCAGCGTCGCCTCCTCTCCTTCCATGCAGATCCGAGCCAACCTTGCATATGCAACAGCGCTGCACTGGTGCAGCACCCGTCAGTGTTTTGAAAATGTGCGCAACAAACCAATCGGCCCGGATCTGGACTTTGTGCCTGCAGTCGCAAGTCTGGGGTGCATAGTAGGAGGCTGTTGTACAACACGGACGCGGGCGGTGCGGGTCAGCGACACTTGATGGAAGACCTGGAGAAGGGGTACGTACCAGATGGATCGGTGTCATGGGCGGGAAGCGCGGGTCCCTTCACGGTGCGTTGCCACAAGCCCAACAGCGCGTAATCACACACCCAGCGAAGTGCAAGACTCATGAGAGCGGCTCCTGATCGCTCAGTGCGGCAAGCCTTCCGTGATGAGTACAATGCAATGGGCATATTCGCAGTCTTGGTCGCTCCTGCACAGATGTGGGAGTGTTGATAGTAGGATTGCGCTGGGAGTAGTGCCTCTTCGACTGGCCCTAACTTGACTGCCCGGATCCGGGCGCGTGTGCGCCTGCATAGGCTGGGCTCTGCTCATGCAGCCGTCTGAATAAGAAAGAAGTCGTTTCTTGCAGGTCGTACACTAGCGGCTCCCTGACGCTTGGCCCCTCACTGGGTCTCATTTGACTCGAATCGTCATACACACCCTGCGTGCAAGCGTCTCGCGCCGGCGCCGAGCTCCGCCATTGCTTGCAGGTGGAAGATTCGTCCTTGAGGTCCAAATTCGGCGGGCAGACGCAGGATGCGCGCGCCAGCGGCTGCTTCCTGCCGGCTCAGCTTTCGGGTGTTCTCGGTCCGGCCAACAGCGGGAAGACAGCTTTCCTGCGTGAGTCTGCATCTGCTCTTGCGCCCATCGTGCGCCTAACAGTCATTTGCGATTGGCCGTTGATAAGCCGCCACTCAGGCTTCGCCCGACCTGCGCTACACCCTCAACTGCTGCAGGAGCGCTGGCGCAGCATCAGAAGCCTGGGGCAACCGGCTTCGATGTGGGCGCCTCTACTGTGTTTTTCGATGCCTACGGTGAGCCTGTAACTTCAGCACTCTCTTGAACTGCTCAAACAAGCTCGCCAGCATCCTGCACCAACTCTGCGCATGGCATGCCGCGCAGCGACACACGCTGCGCTCTGGCGTGTAACGGTGTTTCAGCGTCCTGGAATGCCATCGCGGCTGGCACGTAGCTAAAGTGATCAGTTTCTGCATGCAGAAACGCTCGTATTCAATCTCACGGTGGAGGGGCAGCTGCGGTATGCGGCGGACCTGTCAAGCTCGTGGAAAACTCCTGCGGCGGACAAGGCTGCGCGCATTAACGAGGTCATCCAGCTGCTGGGCCTGGAGGTGGTGCGCCACTGCCGCATAGGATGTGCCTGGGCGCCCGGCATCTCAGGTGGGTAATACCTCCGGCAGTCGATGCAGCCATAATGAACGGCACATCCCGCAGAGGGATCCCTGCCTCGCCATGCTCCTGTGCGCCTCTACAAGCACCATGTGCCGCAGTCGATTCTCACGCTTCTGTTTCCTTGGCTGCAGCCGAAGACATGCGCCGGACAAGCATTGGGGTGGCGCTGGTCTGTGGTGTGCCTGCGGCACCGAGCGTGCTGCTCCTGGACAGCCCCATGGCAGGCCTGCCGGCAGCTGCCGGCAACCGTGTCATGCGCACTCTGAAGGCAAGATGCCAGCTCTCTGCTGTGCCCGCATGGCGTCTTGAGTGCCACCGTCTGAGTTGCTGAGCAGCCTCGAGATGGTGCAGTCCGCCCGAAATTGCAGTATGAACTAGTGTTCGGTGAGATCAAGCGCCTGCACTCGATGTAACTTTATTCCTGCAGTATAAATGAAAGCGGACAAAATAATGGGCGCCACCGCTTACCTCTCGCAGTGCCAAGGTTCACAAGTGCCTGCCGATGTGCAGTTGCTGGCGCAGCGAGGCCTGACGGTGGTGGCGGCTCTGGACGCGCCGACGCCGACGGCCTATGCGCTGCTCGACCGCGTCCTGGTACTGCAGCAGGGCCGCACATTGTACCTCGGCGGCCCAGGTAACAACACATGTGACGTTTGTGTGTGGCAAGTAGAATGCCTCCCTCGGAGTATTGTGCTGTCCCTGATGACGCCCAGCTGCGGCATGGAGTCTGCGTCACCACAAGCAGCACGATGTGGACGCTACACCTGCAGGTGACGCTGCTGGGCTGCTGCCCTGTGCTGATCCGCTTCAGAGTGTTGGTGCCGCAGGGAGCCAGCTGGTAGCGCATTTCCAGACGCTGGGCCTGCCCAGCTTCGATGCCACGCCGCTGCCAGAATCTGAATGGCTGGTGGAGGGCCTCGAGCAGGTGTGCAACTCGACACACCATGTGCAGTGAAAATTTGAGGGGTCCGTGTGCCACCAAAGAAGAATTCATTGGTGCTGCTGATGCTAAGTGAATGCTTGGCACTGTACGCGTAGATGTCGAGTCCTGAAGCTGCAGTGACGGCAGCGGACTCACATATCCGCTGACCTGGTGAATGACTGCGTGCAGCCGGATCCACACACAGATGGACCGGTCAGCACCTGCGCAAAATTCTTTCCCGCCGCCGCGGCAGCGACGGCAGCGGCAGCTGAGGCTGCGCCCTTGACGTCTCTGAAAGAGGCTGCCAGCCGGACCAACCGCCGCAACGCCATGAATCCAGCGTGGTTCAGCTTCTGGACGCTCTTCTGGGTGTGCTCCTGCTGGCGCTTCCCATCAGGCTGGCTATACCCTCATGCGGCTTGGCCAACACCTATTCACTATGGATCCCTGAGACAAAATGCAAGCGCGGAACAGTCACACTCCTGAAACCTGGGAGCTGCGGCATGCTGAGTGTGTATCCCGCTGACCCTGCAGCGGCGGACGCTGGCGAACGTGCGGGACCCGGTGTGGTGGGTCATGCGCGTGTTGGACAAGGCCTTCTTCTGCGTGCTCATCATGAGCCTGTTCTGGCACCGGGGGTCGCTGCTGGACCCCGCGTCCGCCAGCAACATCATCTCCCTGCTGTGGATGCTCGCGCTGCTGCCGCTGTTCTACACCGCCTTCTACCTGGGGCTGCTGGTGTACGAGATGCCCGTCTTCCTGAGGTGCGCCGGGGGCTTTCTCTTTAAAACTGCATGTGCCGCGAATGTGTTGCCCAGCAGCTGTGTCAGGGACGCTGCGCATATGAGTGGACGCGGAATCTGATCTCATGCCGCGTTTGGTTGTCATCGATGCCATTCTTGCTTGACAATGTGCTGGGGCAGCAGGATCCCAGCAAGTAGGCGGACGTAGCTACGTCCATGTTATTGATGCACTTCAGGGTCCGAAGGGAAAACCTGATGCATGCACCGCCGCAAATGCCGGTCTCTGCTCTGGGCACACAGGGAGCGCAACGCCGGCTGGTACGGCAGCGGCGTGTACCTGGCGCACAAGATGTTCGAGGAGATAGCGCTGGCGGCGATACAGACGCTGCCGCTCAGCTGCATCCTCTTCTTCCCCATCCAGCTCCATGGCAGTTGGCTGTTCTTCTGGCTGACGTACGTCACCATCAGCACCGTCGCCATCGGTGGGTGCGCCTGCGTGCTGACCTGACACTGGTTTGTTGTTGTTATAGGGCGCCATGCTTCAGCATACAACCTTTCTGCCACTGTTTTGCTGCGCTCACTGAACTACATGCGTACTGCCAATGGGGGGGTACCTGATTGGTCACACGACTGTCTCCAGCTTTCTCAACCCCCTGTCTGAACAAAGTTCCTGCCGCTCTGCAGTGTTCGGCTACCTGCTGGCGGCGGTGGTGCCCACGACGGAGGCGGCGACCGGCCTCATGCCGATCATCGTCATCTCTGCGCTCTTCTTCGGCGGCTGCCTGCTGCGTGATGCCGACATCCCCGCCTGGTGGCATTGGCTGTCCTACGCAAACCCGCTGCGGTACAGCTATGGAGCCTTCATGGTGGGCCTCACTCAATCGAAGCACATGTCAGTCACAATACTGTGTCACCACTCAAGAGGAGAAGGCTTGGCACAGATATTTACCTGTACAAGCACCATTGTGCTTTGGCTGCAGGTCAACGAGTATGGCGGCCGTCTCGGGTGGGACGCGGTGCTTGTGCCGTACAATCTGCAGTCGACAGACAAGTGGAACTACCTGGGGTACCTGTCCGTGTTCGTGGCCGGTCTGGGGCTGCTGCTGTGGCTCGCCCTCGCGCTGAAGCGCACCGCGCCGCAGTACCGCCTCAACATTTCGCTGCGCCAATACTGAGATTCGGACGAGGCAGCCATCGTCTGGCATTGACAATGGAGGAGGATAGATGACCTGTTTGGACCTGTTTGGACGCTGAATTCGGTTGGGAGTACGGCATGGTGGATGCCGCCGCACGAACGTGGTAAAACAAGTGAGCGCAGCACGGGACTGCCTGCCAAAGCACGCGGTGTGATGTCCCTTACGGCCGAGCGTCATTGGTGGACAACGCCCCGGTAGAAGTATAGTCTCACAAAGCACTTGTGCATCAGAACACACAACAGCTGGTTTGATATATCTTCTCAGAGCAGTGCCACACACGCTTATTGCAAAATATCGAAGACTGCTGTTTTCTAAAACCGCACATCAGAATGGGTATCGACCAGGCGCAACTGAAGGAGGCGAAGAAGCTTATTACCGAGCTGCTGCACGAGAAGAAGCCGCACCCGGTGCTGATCCGGCTCGCGTGGCACGATTCGGGCACCTATGACAAGGTGAGCAGCCGGCAGCCAATGGCACACCGACGTCACAATGGCTTTCTGCCGCCAGCCGATTAGCTGTGCCAGGCCCGCGAATCGTTTCATAGTCGTATTGATACATTCGAAATGCATGCAGGCAACACAGTGTCGCGGTATCCTTGGAGTGTAACCATGCATGCATGTTCAGGTTGATGCTGGAAGCTTCTGGCCTGGCTTCTCTCCGATGCAGAAGGGAAATCCAACACATTTGAGCTGTGTCTGATGTATGGGCATGTGGGCAGAATGCGGAATTGCAAATGGACGGATCAGCACGCGAAGTGGGCATCAATCCGGAACGTCGTGCCCCTTCAGGCATGCCTCAGAACAGCGTCAAACATGCATCATGGAAGCAACTCTTCAGATGTATCTCATCTACTTGCAGAATGTCGCGGACTGGCCTCAGAGGGCGGGAGCCAACGGGTCGCTGCGGTTCCCCAAGGAGTGTGCCCACGGGTGCAACGCCGGTAGGTCATTGAGCTGGTGGTGGCTCCTCCCACTGGAGTCTGGAACATCCGAAGGGCATTGCAGTTTGTCGGTGTGCTGACGAGCTAAGGCCATGGGGGACTGGCATCGAGAGTGGTTGAAAAAGCTGCCAGCCTGCAGCCGCAGCCGCCTGTTCGCCATATCGCATGCCCCGTCATTCACGCAACTGCTGACGCGTGGTGATCGATCTGCCACAGGTCTGGTGAGCGCAGTGGAGCTGCTGCAGCCAATCAAGGACAAGGTGACACATGCACGCAGTTTTTGCCTGGTGCATTGTTGTGCGCTCATGCCTTTTTGCTGCCTTGCAACAATACAGCAGCCTTGTAACAACACAGCGATGCCGAGTCGCTTTCTTTGGACTTCGCAGGTGCCGAACGTGTCGTGGGCCGATCTCATGCAGCTGGCGTCCGCTCTGTCCATCGAGGTGATATTGCCTACTGTCATGCACTTTTTTCGAACCTTTGACCTTTCTTTCAATTTAAGTTTTTCTCTCTTTATTTGTAGTGCCAAAGGCCTTCCATAGGCTGCAATTGACTCTGCCATTCTTGCATGCAGGATGCCGGCGGCCCGAAGATCGACATGCGGTACGGCCGCGAGGACTGCCCGAAGGAGGAGCTGAAAGCGGCGGACGGCGTGCTGCCAGGTGCACTGCGTGCGTTCTGCTGCTAGGGTTTACTGCTCATGCTCGGTGCAGCAGCCGCCGCTTCGCAGTCCGATCCTTCCTGCGGGCGCTGGCAACAGGGATTGCGGGTGTCTCGCCAGCGGCTCAACATGGCACAGCATTTTGAGCTCAAGGCGTGGCTGGCTGCTGCCCCCAATGCCGGCATCTCGAGGGCTGCCAGACTGCTTGGACGAGAAATCTACCGCGCAATAGCCAGGCTGACTGTGTCACGTGCCTGCCGCCGCAGCGGGCGCTGCGCCGTGGCCGAACGCCGCCATCTCGCCGGCGGAGCACCTGCGGGAGGTGTTCTACCGCCAGGTAGGCTTGCCCTGCCTTCACGCGCTTCAATGCACGTCTTCAGGCTGTGGCTGTGGGCCAGGATGTTGCAATGCAGCGGGGTGCCTGGAACCAGAAAGGGGATTGCTGAGCCATGGAGGCGATGCTGTTGAATATGCACGTGAAAGCACTGCATGCGAAACAAATGCGAATTTGTTGCCTGCCGTGATGCAGGGCTTCAACGACCAGGAGATTGTGGCGCTATCGGGCGCGCACACGCTGGGCCGCGCCTTCCACAACCGCTCCGGCCTCGGTGCGTCGCTGCAGGCTTTGTTTGCTGATTGGACTGGTTTCTCTTCCTTCCAGAGTCGACTGGCGTGCTTGGCGGCCAGCGCCTTGACTGCGTGCGGACTGGGCAGCGCTGTGTCAGGGCAGCAGGGCACCCAGGTCAACGCGCTCCGTGCTGCTTTCCGCTGGACCCCTCCTCGTCCGCTGCCTACCTTCTCCACTCAGTCCACGCCACACCACTCGCTGACGCTTGACCCCGCCGCCGTCCCCGCACGCAGGCAAGGAGACGACGAAGTACACGTCGCAGTGCCCCGCCGGCGTGAAGACCACCGGCGGCTCCTCCTGGACCACCAACTGGCTCAAGTTCGACAACGAGTGCGCTTTTGTCTTTGTCTTGTTTGTCGCATTGGAGACGCACCTTCCGGTCTCTAGCTCGGCAGCTGGATCGCTGCTCTGCTGCTGCGCGGTGGCAGGAGCTGGCGCCGCAGTGCACGAGCTAGCAGTTGCGCCTGGCTGCTCTCTGCTGCGTGTTCTCGCATTCTTGCCGAGCTACCAGCATCCCGAAGTGTATCCACAAACCTAATAATTTGCATAAAACATGTTGTAACACATCCGCTAAAGTTGTCCGCTGTCCCCCTGTGCCCAGGTACTTCACGCACATCATCGAGCGCTCGGACCCGGAGCTGCTGGTGCTGGAGACGGACCGCTGCCTGTTCGAGGACCCCAAGTTCAAGTGCGTGCCCCAAAACTTCAGAATCTTCTTACTGTACTCGAAAGGTTGCTGGGGGCTGCTACCTGTGCTGAAAAGCCTGTTCGAGGACTCCAGGTCCAAATGCGCCCCGCCCCCCGCTCCACAGTCTGCTATGTGCTCGGATGCTGCATCACAGGCTTAAAGATGCGCTGGCTGGTCCAGCGCAACTTGTCCTCCAGCAACTGCATCCTTGCATTACCTCCGGCTGCTGCATGCTTGGCTCTGATGCGCGGCAGACAAATGGCTGACAGACGATGTTCCGCACTCCTGCAGGCCGCACGCGCAGCGCTACGCCGCCGACCAGGACAACTTCTTCCTGGAGTACGCCGCCGCTCACAAGAAGCTGTCCGAGAATGTGCGTGCCTTTCTTCTTCTAATCCTGTTTTTGTCAATACACGCGTTCCCCGAATGCTGTACCTTGCAACATGCACATGTGTAGCACTCTGTCCCCCAGTGCTGTGGCTGGCGATTTTTCCAGGAACATATGATGGTGACCCGTGTCTGCTCCCTCGCTCACTGGGTTTCAAATTGGAAACCATACAGGGCGCCAAGTGGGTCGACGACACGCCAACGCCCCTGGAGGCGTGATGCATCCTCCTTATCCGACTGAGACCGCGATATACAGCCGGACGCTGGCGGCGTGCAAGTGAGCAGCCGGGCTGCAATGACACCACTGGCCGTTGCACGCTGTCGGCGCTGGCTTGTGACGAAGAATATAACATATCTCTAGATGTAGCGCATGCGTTTGGTTCCAGGGGAGGCAACGGAAATAGGGCAGCGGTCTTCAACACTGGTGTTCAGAAATCAGCTCGTTGACATATTCGTTCGTTCAGCATGCTTTGAATTCAGCTTGTGAACCGCGATCGTTCAGGGCAGGGGCTTGTGAACCGCGAAAGCAGTACCTCCCAAATTTCCCGATACACATGCGCATCCAACAGAGTGCTGTCGGCATCTCAGTACGTTTTGATGCCGCACGCCCAGCCAGCTCTCGAGTTTGCGTGGCAGTCCCAGGTGCACAGCATCACAACACACTAGATGCTAGCAGGACGAAAGTCATAGTCGTCACTACGCCGACATCAACCTGACACGCCGGCTTCCTGCTTGTGCGGCGCGGCGACCTGAGCCTTCCAGGCTCGAATGTCCACGGCTGCGGGCTCTTCAACTGCAACACAGCTGAGCTGTCGTAGCAGCGCTGCCAGGGCAGCCGCTGCCGCACTCGAGCCACGGAATAATGCCCAAACCTGCAGCGTGGCTCATTGCTAGAGCATCTTGGCCAGCTGCTCGTCGCTGCCGCCGCCGCCGATGCGGCTCATCTGCACCTCGTCCGCCTGCCGCGTCACCGGCTTGCCGGTCGGCTCCGTGTAGGCCGCTGCAAAGACGAGCAGCCCCAGCATGCCCACCGCCACCCGCCAGAAAATCGTCAGCGCACCCTGTTGGGAAGTTCAGTCGTCATGTCAGGCAACTTCCAGCATCATAAATCTGCAAACACCAGCAGCCCCAGCACGCCCACCGCCACCCGCCACAAGACCATCAGCGTACCCTGTTGGGAGGTTCAGTTGTAAAACCTCAGTTCGTATTCTAGTACACAATACCCGACACCAGTGGGTGCAACCGACGGCAGCCCCAGCACGCCAACTGTCAAAAGAGCGTCAGCGCATCCTGTGACGCGGTTTCAACGATGCGATTGAGTGTAGTTCGGCCTGCGCTTCTACCTGTGCAAGCAGCTGCAGCCTCCAGCGAGGCACCAGCTCGATCATGCAGGTGAAGGCCCATGCATCATGCGTCGGTGTGCCCCACCTTATCCACGGATGGGTGCGTCAGCGCCAGCTGCACCGTCAGCAGCGCCATCAGCCAGGTGATGATGCCCACCTGCGTATCAGGTGGGCATGTGCTCTGTCAAGTTGTGCCTTCGCATGGCGCTGACGGCGTAGATTTCAAGAGAGCTGCCCATCAGGCGCATTTTCGGCGATGTCGACCTCTCCCACGGGCGTATTGTGCTCGCACCTTGCGGTGTGCATACTTGACGGCACCATGTAGGCTTTCCGGGAGGAGGTTGATCAGGCCGAATTTCCGGAAGCTGAGCACGCCGCCCAGCGGCGCGGCCAGGCTCAGCAGCAGCGTCGCCAGGCCGAACTGAAATGGACGGCACACCGCAAACCATGTCAGCGTGCAGCGCAGCGTCAACAGATGGCATCACACGTGGACGGCAGCAACAGGCAAGGGGCAAGGTCTCAAGGCGCGCACCTTGCCGTGAGTCGTCTTGAAGTGCGATTTCCCATGGATGACCTGCAGGTCAGCGCACATGCACAGATGGCCATTGTGATGCGCAACGATCTCAGCAACGACAGCCGGCCAGCACAGGAAGGTGACAGCGACCCACCTTGTTCCTGTAGATGGCTGTGAATGCTGCCGCCGCCGCCAGCACGGCCACCAGCTGGATGTAGAAGTGCCGCTGGATCGCCGTGCCGCGCTGCGAGCCCTCCAGCCTCCGAAACTTCACCGCCGTCAGCACGCCCTCAGACATGGCAGCCAGGTAGCCGAGCGACATGAGCGTCGGGTGGTAGGCGAACAGTGTGCCATTGAACAGCGCCGCGCATATGGAGGCTACCGTCGCCGCGACAGTCGCATGGACTGCCACCTCTAGTGGCCTCATGCTGTGCAGCTAGCTAGTGCAGATACGAAAATGCAGGAAAGAAAATAATGCTGACAGGGTGAGCAAGTCGGGCCGACGAAGGTGCGACTTCAGGCGGATATGCAACCGATTGATCAGAGGGTGTGTTCGAATTTGAAGGGGAGAGCGCAGTCGCCGGCTGGCAGCAGGAGGGGGTGCGATGGAACGTGTACGATGCTGGGAAAGTGCGACTCGGAGCGGACACGCGTTATTGGGCGAAGCTGGTCGCTTGCGATCTTTGATGGTGCCCGCTGCGAGTATGCCCCTGGAAGCACTCGGCCGGGGTTGACTTGCACAGCAAGCAGCCTGGCAGAGACCAGCCGAGGCAATGCTGCTGTTTCAGATGAGGCAACGCGGCTGTCACAGGGTCTGCTTACAATTCTGATGTTGCAAGAATGGGGCCACATCTGCCCACGCGTCTACAAGGCAGGCCCTGCGCTGACTAAAGGAAGAGGATTCGGATGTTCCCGGGTCTGAGAATGAGCCTGCTGCCTTCGCGGCCAGCCGAGTCAAGGAGGCACGTTGCGAACCGTCAATCCGACCGAGCATCCCCACAGAAGCCACTCTGCAGGGCGGCGCCTTGCGCCTCAGTCCTGGGCTCTCGTCATCAGGCTGAAATGCCGCGGCAGCGGCCGCCTAGCTGTACAGGTCATCGTCGTCATCGTCGGCGGCGGCGTCAAAGGTCGTGCCGCCGGGGGGCGCGGCGGCGGGCGCCGCGCCGGCGGCAGGCGCCGCGCCGTTGCCGCCCGACGGCCGGTCTGGGAAGCGGAACTCCGAGCCGAAGCCCCGGCTCTGCTGCAGCGTCTGCGCGAAGGCCTGCACGCAGTGGTGGCGAGGTCTCAGGAACCGACCATCTTCTGCTGCCTGATAACGATTCAACAAATCTGAACCACAATGGAACAGGCAGCAAAGCAAGCAACCCACTTGCGTCCCAGCGTATCGTCAACATGCTTTAGCGCAGACGCGCACAGAATGCGACCCGCTGCACAAACAGCAACAAGCAAACATCATCGTCGCACCTGGTACTTCCGGATGTCGGCGTCGTTGACGGAGCGGCGGGCGTACTTCATGGCCTCCTCGAAGTGGGCGCGCGTGATGCAGGGCACCGGGTCCACCTCGTCCTCCTCCATCACGTCCGGGTTGTCCGCCTGCCTCCGCTCCCGCTCTATGTCCTGCTCGATGTTTTCCCTGCAGATTGGGGGGCATGAACCAGAGGCGTCAGTGTCCTGCATAGCGCATGTGCTGCAGATTTGGGGGTCTGTGCTGGTTTGTGTTGTGGTGGTGTGGTTTGTGCAAATGATGTGTGCGACAAAAGCGCAAGAAAGCATGCAGGACATGATGGAGCAGCAAACACAACGTGCGGCGGGCGCACACCTGATGGCGTATTTGCAGGCGCGCTGGCAGATCTCGGTGATGTCCGCGCCCGAAAAGCCGTTGGTGTGCTTCACCAGCAGGTCCAGCTGCGGAGTGCACACATGAAGGGTGTAAGGTCATGTCTCTTTCGAGCAATTTGACTGGTCATGACGCATGCCGCAGCTGATGCTGACAGCATGCCGCGCTGCTGCAGTACCATGCTGCTGCAGATAAAGTGCAAGGTGCAGCGGAAGCTAACAGGGCGAGGGAGCAGACAGCAAAGGCAGAACAGAAGGAAAAAATGCACACCTCGACATCCGCGGCCACGGGGCTCTTGCGGGTGACGGCGGAGAAGATCTGGCGCCGGCTGCCCTCGTCAGGCAGCGGGATGTAGATCAGCTGGTCCAGACGGCCTGGCCGCAGCAGCGCCGGGTCGATGATGTCTGGCCTGCAGACGCGCAAAGTTTCATGGGCGTCAGCAAAGGTCTGCAATGATTGGGAAGTGCAGCAGGGGGCTGCCAACAAGTACACACATGCTCACACAGGACAGCGTCTGCTGGCCGCCAGGCCTCTGCCTCTGTTGAGCAGCAGCAATGCTCAAGGCAGCAGAGCACTTGGCAACATGTAGTCACACTGCGCACCTGTTGGTGGCGCCGATGATGAAGACGGTCTTCTTGCTGTTCATGCCGTCCATCTCCGTGAGGATCTGGTTGAGCACGCGGTCGGCGGCGCCGCCGGCGTCACCCACCGAGGCGCCGCGCTGCGTCGCGATAGAGTCCAGCTCGTCGAAGAACAGCACGCATGGCGCGCTCTGCCGCGCCTTGTCGAAGATCTCCCGCACCTGTAGGGGGATCAGCGTGGGTTGTCAGGCAGCAGCAGAGTATAACAGAGGAGTTGAAAGCATGCCTTGAACGCTGGAATTACATGCAGCTGCTGGAAAGGCATACAGCCTGCTATTGCAGGCGCGTTGATACTTGCTGACAGCCATTTGCAGCATGCAGCCGTCTGGGGCTGGGTACGTTTATCAGCAGCATTTGACGAGGAGACAGCAAGGCAGCGCACGTTGGCCTCGGACTCGCCGAACCACATGGTGAGCAGCTCCGGGCCCTTGACCGAGATGAAGTTGGCCTGGCACTCGTTGGCGATCGCCTTCGCCAGCAGCGTCTTGCCACAGCCTGTGGACAGCACATATTTGAATTTGTGAAAACCACAGGGTTTTGTGAAAGACGTAGGACAGCCAACGAGAAGCAAGGCATTTACAGCGGCAGTGCAGGAGCCACGGGTGCTGACCCCAGCGTCCCGGAACTTAGCTGTTGCTGGAGCAATGACGAATTCAGATAGCGACAGCCAAGAGGGATGTGCATAAAGGGACGACAGAATGCACCGGGCGGGCCGTAGAAGAGGACGCCCTTGGAGGGCGCCATGCCAAACTTCTCGAACTTCTCGGGGTGCTCCACCGGGTACTGCACCACCTCCTGCAGCTCGCGCTTGACGTTCTCCAGGCCACCGATGTCCTCCCAGGACACATTGGGCACCTAGCAGAGGAAGACGGTGTCAAGGGCAGTGCTTCCACATTCAACACTTCCTCTAATGATGTGCTGTACAGCTGCCTGCCGCGCTCTGCTGCTCCCTTGTCAGTTCCGTCAACAGCAAGCGCATCGCCACAAATGCAGCACGAGCGTGGCGGCTGCAGCACAGCCGCCAACCAGACAGCATGAACTCACTATCTCCCAGGCATGGTGTGACTCAGGAACGCACCTCGACGACGGTCTCGCGCAGTGCAGAGGGGTTGCTGATGCCCAGCGCCGTCTTGAAGTGGTCGTTGGAGACGGCCATGGAGTTGAGGATCTCGGCGTCGATCTCGTCGTCCTCCAGGTCGATGACGTCCATCTTCTCCCGGATGCACTGCAGCGCCGCCTCCGTGCACAGCGCCGCCAGGTCGGCGCCGACATACCTGTTAGAGAGCAGAAGCGAAGATAAGTCAATGGGGTGTGCTTTTGAACGAAGTAAGGTGGTGGCAGTTCGATGTTACGAGCTGCCTCGTGCACAAAGCCGCCAGGTCGGCGCCCACACACCTGTGACGGCGTGGAATGGAGATGTCAGCGGAAAGCATGGTTTCACACTGACTAGCGGTTTGTAGCATCTGTATGCAGCGCCACCAGGCCAAGGTACCTATTGCAATTGGATGTGCAGCATGCTTGTGGTGCGCCTCGGCACTGTGACCGAAATAACAAGAGAGTAGACCAACGCAACTTGCATGCTTGGACATCCGAAGCAAGGTGTGGTGTGCGAAGGCGAAAACCCGCATCATGAGCACAAGCAAGAGTGCCCATGTTGAAGGGCTGCTACCACAGTGCAGTACAAACAACGAATAGCGGCGCACCCGTGCGTGTCCTTGGCGATGAGCTCCAGGTCCACGTTTTCGTCCAGCTTCATGTTCTTAGTGTGGATGCGCAGTACCTCAAGGCGCCCCGTCTCGTCGGGCACGCCGATGTCGATCTCGCGGTCGAAGCGGCCGAATCGGCGCAGCGCCGCGTCGATGGAGTTGGGCCGGTTGGTGGCGCCCATCACGATGACGTGCGCCCGCGACTTGAGGCCATCCATCAGCGTCAGCAGCTGGCTCACGATGCGGCGTTCTACCTCTCCCTGTGGTGCGGATCAGATATACACATGCGTCAGCTTGATGCACGTGAGGCTGCAACAGCACCCTTGTCTCCCTCAGCTGCACGAGGGCTTCGAAACCATGAAATGCGACAGCAGCTGCAGCTCCAAGCATGCGGTGACCGCATCACCATGCAGCTGCACACGCAAAACAACTCCTGCGGCTTCCTAGGCATGCTCTGCATCCCTGCATAGCACTGGAGTCAGCGCACCTGCGTCTTCTCACGCTTGGGGGCGATGGAGTCGATCTCGTCGATGAAGATGATGGCGGGCGCATTCTTCTCCGCCTCCTCAAAGGCCTTCCGCAGGTTGCTCTCTGACTCGCCAGCCAGCTTGGACATGATCTCCGGGCCATTGATCAGGAAGAAGAAGGCGCCTGACGCAGCACAACAGTGATCAGGCTGCAGCGGTAGGGTTGCATGACGCTGTCACACAGGATGGAGTTGGGACTCGATCTGGCTCACAGAAGCATCACTCGAGCCACCACCACAGTAATACTGCATTTGCTGCTGAGTCTGTGAGCCGTGCCGTGATGCAGGAGCAAGAGGTGAGAAGAACAAGATGAACACCTGTCTCATTGGCGACGGCGCGGGCAATGAGCGTCTTGCCGGAGCCGGGCGGGCCGTACAGCAGGATGCCTTTAGGCGGCTTCACGCCGATGGTCTTGAACAGCTGCGGGTGCCGCAGCGGCAGCTCCACCAGCTCCCGGATCTGCGCAGGCAAGTGGCAGAACGGTAACAGGGTACGATATCACAGTGTTTTTAACACCATATGGGTATGGTATTACGGCCCAGGAGCTGGACGAACACCCATTTCCATTGACGTGCCAAGCAACAGCTCCTGCGCAATGCACTGCACGGCCAGATGACTTCTTGCCAGATCTCCAGAGGCAAAGCAGGTAAATGACTCGACTTGCCTCAGGAAGAACCGTGCAGCCATCTGGCCATCAGCAAGTGCTAAGCAACTGACAATCTACAGCATGCACGCAGCACAGATGGTGCCCTGGCAGAGGCTGGCCACTCCTGCTTCTGAGTGTCAGACATCCCTTCGAGGCAGCACGCGTATGGCTACTTGAGTGACCTGCTCACGCACGCCGCTGACATCATTGCGGCACCGTCGACCAGCTGAGTTTTAGGGCCTGCTAGCATCTATATGAAGGCTGCGCATGCATGAAGCTTGCAGAATTTCGCCCCACCTGAGCCATCTGCTTGCGCACGCCGCCAACGTCGTCGTAGCCAACGTCGTCCAGCTTCTCCTCGTCCTCGCGGCGGATGGGGTCGCCCTCGCAGTAGATCTCGGTGTCGGGCGCGACGATGCAGTAGTCCGCCGGGTCCGTCTCCACCACCTTGAACTCCACCGAGCGCATGCCGCCGCGCACCAGGAAGGTGTCGCCCTGCTTGCATGGATGATTGGCGTGTCAAGACAGTGGCAAGGCGACCAGCAGGTGATGGAGGAGAGGGTGGCACTGCGCATGCACGAGCAGTGCACGAATTGCAGGGCTGGGCAGCAGGATCCGTGCGAATGTGCTTTGCTGCTTGCACTTTCAAAGCTTCGAAATGTCAAGGATGTACAGCTGCAGTGCTTACATGCAAGTACACATGGGTTTTCCTTTTGCTTGTTCATTCTACGCAGCAGGGTGGTGTATGCTGTGCAGAATCTGCCCCACCTTGCGCACTGGCCGGTACGCCTCCAAGAAGTAGGGCTTCAGGAAGGCATCGAACAGGTTGCCAGTGACGCCCTCTATGGTATCGTCAATGGGCAGCACGTGGATGCGCTTGCCGTACTTCACGTCCGTGCACTGCGACAGGAGCAGAAGAAGATATCATCTTGAATCCTATTAAAAGGCCGGTGGGGCAATCAAGTGGCCGCTGCTGGTGGCCACAGGCAGCATGTGCAGCATGGTAAATTAAATCATACAAACTTGGAAGGCAGGGCTTGCATACAATGCGCGATTTGTGCTCTATGAGCACCACTTGACTACACACATTTCAAGTTGAATATTCCGCACCTGGTGGACGGAGACGACGTCGGCGAGGCGCACACGCAGGTTCTTGCGCACCACCTTGTTGATGCGGATCTTTGACTCCTCCACCGTGTCGTCCGCCAGCACGATGCACACCGTGTCCTTCCGTTTCTTGCCCTGCAGCGATGGCAAATAGGGTGAGCCATCATGGTCTGAGCTGCGTCCGGGGCACCTGGGCGATGACGACGAGCTGACGCATGCGGCAAACAAGGCACATAAACCAAGAAGCATTTGGTTCGACAAGGCATGCATGCATGCAATACACAGTGGGAAAAGCGCGGCCTGGTCAGGACGGCACCTTCAACAGAACGGTGTCGCCGCGGAACAGCTGCAGCGTGTCCATCGTCGCCGGGTTGAGCGCCACAACCGAGTTATCATCGTTGATGGCCTCGTCCACGTACAGCCGGTTGGCCGCCTTCTTGCGCTCGAGGATGGCTGTGCTGAAGTCCTGGAGCAGAGGACAAGCACAACGGGTCAGGCACACCTGTCCTGAGTAGGCTCCGCGCTGTGCATGATTGCGCAGATAGTGCATTGTGTGCACGGCACCGACATGTCATTGGCCCTTGCTGAAAAGCAATGCACGCAGCTGTTGGATGTGTGTTGCAGCATCTTACGGCGAGTTGGTCTGCAGGCACAGGGAGTACCATCCTACCTTTGGCTTGGCCTCCTCCCCCGCCGGCCTGCAGTTCACAGTGGCGCACATCAAGAGCAAATATTGGTGCGTTGTGTGGGCATCGAATGCTCAAACATCGCCTCGCAAGTATCTTGCAACCTCGGTTGGCCCTTGGAATTTGCAAAACCATGTACACGAGAGCAGTACTCACGCAGCCTCCTCCTGCTTCACTTCCGGCGCATCGTCGGCCATGCTGACTGCTGCTGCGACTGGTGGCTATTTTGTCACTCGAACGCTACGCGACCGATCTGATGACGCAACACACGCTTCGACGTGCACTGGCCTGCTGTGCAACTCTCAACGCTTCACTGCGTCACCCAGGCAATGTCAAACTACACACGTATGATCGGGGGAAAGCGAAAATGGCTCATTGCGTCAGGCACTTCGCCTAAGAGCCTAGAAGAGGGTCGGGAAGGTGCTGAGCACTGCTTCCAGGGTTCCAGAGTTCCAGGTGCTTCCAGCAATTCCTTTGGATGCCAGGCAAGCAAAGCCAAGTTGCTTGGCAACGCAACAAGAGTCCATTGATGATCGAACAGCTGGTCGACCTGATGCCCGTGACGGGCTTCGTGCAAAACATGCGGCAATGGTTCATGTGCCACGCTGTCAGCTACATGACACGAGGCAATCGACAAGTGCTGCCCTCTGCGGGTTCGTTCAAGCCGGCGGCGCCTCTAGTGTGGCCTCTGGCTGTGCCGCGCCGCCCTCCTCATCAGCTGCGGCGTCCACTTGCATCGGCTCCGTCTCTGTGGCCGGCGGCGCATCGCTGCTCAGCACTGCCGCCGCGTCCAGTCCTGCTGCAGCTGCGTCCGCCGCCACGGCAGCGTTCGCCACCTGCGCGGCCTTGGGGGATGTCGGTCCCGCCGCCGCCGCCGCCTCTGCGGCCTGGGCTGCGTCCTGCGCCGCTTCAGCAGCGTCTGCGGCCGCGTCGGCGGCCGCTGCCGCATCGGCTGCCGCGGTGGCGCCGGCCTCAGCGGCGGTGCCGTCCGTGCCGTTCTGCGCATACGCCGCCTCGGCGCCGTCCGCCGCCGCTGCCGCCTCCCCCTCGGCCGGCTTGCCAGGCACCTTGCCAGTGACGATAAACTCCCTGTGGCACAGCCAGCTTCGTCAGCTGTTGCCGTCAGTTTCGAGGACCACCTTTTACCACCGTCCAAAGCCGTTCAGCCCGACCATGAGCGCGGTTCAGCCACACCAGCTAGCACATGCCTAAATCTGCTGGCACTGATGGGGCCCACCTGTTGGCCTCCAGCTCGGCCAGGACCTCCTCCTCGGGCCGGTGCAGCAGGTCGGAGACGCGCCACAGCTGCAGCGTGCCGCCACCCTCCATCTGGCTCTCGTCCGACACGCTCATAATGGTCCATGGGTCGTGCGGGTTCCACTGGAAGTCCACCACCTGTGCACGAGAGCAAGAGGTCACGGAAGTTGACAGGAACAGCTCGATCTAAGGTGCGGCAAGGCGGTAGCCCATCCTTGCTCCTGATGGCGGCGAGAGACACAGACATTAGACCTCCAAAGCAGATTGTAATCCATGCTGCGACGGCAGTACGTGCAGGCCAGATCACTCCCAGTCGGCCGTGACAGGTGTGGTACCAGCAGCTGAGTAGTTCCCCTACGCCAGCCAGCATCAACAGCAACTGCATCTTCGGCTGGCTGGCAAGTAAAGACTCGCCTCTGGCGCCTGCCATCGTGCCGCTGATGGCAGCTCCGCAAGCACCACATCAGCGGGCAGATGCGCAGATTTGCACCGCTGGCATCTGCATCTGATGGGCAGTGCCAGGTGCCATCGGCATCTCAGGCATCTTGACTCCAGCAGCCGCAGTCACTCGGCACACAAATGTCTTGCGTGCTGTCAGCGCAACAAGGTGCAACAAAGCACACCGGGGCGCGGTGGCCGGCGTGCGTGAGCATTAGCTCCTTGGGCAGCGCCACGCGGGCGCGCTTGGCCTCCGGCGCGCCGTCCGTCTCCCGCTTCTGGTCCAGGTCCCAGATGTGCACCAGCCGGTCCTCGCCGCTGGACGCCTGCAGCAGGGTGCGTGAGCAATGGTGGCTTTTTTTCTAGCGGGTTTTGGTGATGTCCCGCTTACTGCACTGCAGTGAATAGACAAGTTGGGAGCGTTGGTCATCTGATTCGATCGACTCTAAGAGGTGCCAAGCGATGCAGCTTATGCAGGCATCACTCCTGCCCACACAAGCGAACTACGCCGGGTTCCACAGTATTTATGTCGATAGACCCTGGCTGAGTATGCCGACGCCAAGCAAAAAGCACAGCAAAAGAGTGCTAGGGAGCAACCGCACCAGGCCGCCGGCGCGGTGGGGGCTCCACTCCACCCGCATGACTGCCTCTGTGTGCATGCTGAAGGTGTGCAGCGCCGGCGGGTTGGCGCCGCCCAGCTGCCGTGTGTCCCACACCTTTATCGTGCCGTCCGCCGCGCCTGCAGCACACAACACAGCGCTGCTTCACATCTGTCTTCTTCGGAATGATGCTCTGCACTGCACACCATCTGCACACGATCTGCGAGACTTGCACAGACACAATCTATGCAAGATTATCTTGCCGCTCATCAATATCAGCTGTGACAAGACGAGCTAAGGAGGTGAATCTGGTGACAAGACCAGCCATGAGGTGGTATCAGGACTTCATCCTGCCCACCTGTGGCCACCATGTAGTCCCGCAGGCCGCACCAGTCGACAGTGTGCAGGTCGTGGGCGCCATGAGCCTGCATATCAGAGGCAGCGCTGCAATCCGGCTCCAGGATGCGACTGCAGCTGGCAGCTGTCACTGTGCACCAGTCTGCCGCATGCTGTGCATCTGCCGGCGCAAGCCCAAGGTTGTGGAGCAACTGTGCCGACTCTTGAGGACAGGTTCTAGCACCATTCTGCTTCTCCCTTCACACCCGGCAATATTCTGTTGTGATGTTCATGTGCCCCAGCTCTGCATGCTCTGCAGCCGAAATAAATGCCCAGAGTGATGCACAAGTACGATACATTCCCGACATTGGGCACCTGGGCGACGCGGGTGGCGGGCGAGTTGCCGGTACGGGTGTCCCACAGCAGCAGGCACTGGTCATCGCCCACTGACGCCAGCTGCTCCCCGCTGCTCGGCTTGAACACCACGTCCTCGATGGTGGAGTCGTGCCCCTGTCAACAGACAAGTTACAAAAAGCATCACCAGATCGCGGGGCATTGGCTTCCTGACGGCGTTTCCAGTGCTGCTTCCGGCACGTTGCCGGTCGGCAGCAGCTGTGCCAGTGCCAGACCTGCCAAAAGTGCATTGCACATACGTTGCTTGCAGCCTGACTGTGCAACGCCAAGGAGGAGCTTCGTGACGGATTGGGATGAAAGATCGAAGCGCGCCTGCAGCGTGGTCTGCGGGCTGAGCTTCGTCTGCGGAAAGGCAGACGTCGGCATGCCGCCAACTGTGCTCAGCGACGTCACCTGGTCCCCCAGGTTCCAGATGAGCACCTGCGCATTTGAAATGGGACAGTATACGTGAAGAGCCGCCCCTTAAACGACCGCCTCAGTTGAAACTTCAACGCCTGCATGTGCTGTACTGATGCCTGACATCACACAGATCTACGACTGCCACATTGCAGCCGTGCACGCTCTGTCATGCCGGAGCCAGCACTAAAGGCAGCTCACATTCGTGTCGCGGCCGCCGCTGGCGACGAGTGGCGCCGCATCGGAGATGCCCTCTGCGAATTCCGCGATGTCCTTGTGGCCCACCAGCACCATGTCCGCCACCGAGTCCTGCTGCTTCAAGGAGCCCTGCCAGTGTGAACGGAGCTGTTTGAGCGACTGTTCGTGAGGCGACGTTGGTGGCAGCATGTCCGTTCGCTATGTATATTGCACCGGGGCCTTTGGTGAGCAGAGTCTTGCAGGATGTGGCCCGCATAATCATATGCCAAATTCATATGCCCTTCCTGAAACATGGTTGGGTCTGAAGTGTCTTACTCGGTCCTGGGCGCGGTCCGGCTGCCGTTCCAAGCTCCAGACGAACAGCTCCGGCGCGTCGGTGTGCGTCACAATGATGGACTCATAGCCCGGCACCTCCCGGATCTTGTTGACCTGCGGCCGGTGTTCAGAAGCAGCGGTCAGCAACTACTTGCTTGGCAGAGAGTACTTGGCCGTCTGGCATCTTGGTGAGTGAGCACATGTGCATAGAGGCAGGATCTAGCCAAGTGAGCGGCCGCACCTCTCCAGGGTGGAAGATGGTCTGCTGCCGCTTGATGTAGGGGCTCTTGTTGGACTCGTTGAAGGTCCGGATGACCTCTCCAGCCGCCACTCGCGGCTGTGGCGCCACATGGCCGTCTTCAATATATTTACATACACTGACTCTACATACACTCCAGCAGCAGGGTTGTAAGCAGCAGGGTATACGCAGCAGGGTGTGCCTAACAATGTGAGAGCCCTGATGGCAGCCCCCGACAGAGTCAGGCGCCCACCTTGATGACGTCCGCCATCATGATGGTCAGCGTGTTCTTGGCATTGCCGGTGGTCTGCGGTGCATCAGAGGGGTCAGTAAGCAGATGTGCATCCAGATATTTTGCCAGTCATGACGGTCTACACCGGATGTGCAGCAGCTTGACGCAGCAGCACGCACCTGCTCCGACAGGTACAGCAGCTGCTTTCGCTTCCACTTCTGGTCGTCCTTGACACGGCCCCAGCGGCACGAGAGCGACGGCCATGTCAGATTGTGATTTGTGAACCAGTCGTACATCAGCGGCGTCAGCTGCTTCCACTTGTCATATTGCTCCTTGTCGTAAGTCAGGGCGCCCTCCCCTGAGTCGTCCGACATCTGCTGCTGGGTGTTCCCGCTGGGTGACACTGATGGGTGTTGCTATTCTTGCTGGGTGTCCAAATTGCGCTGTGCGGGCACAATGCTTCTTTCAGTGCAAGACGCAGGCTGCTCAGAACGTAGACGCGGAGGTTGGCAGACAGTATCTGATGTGATGCTGTCTGAGAGGTCGCCGCCACAGCTGCAAATGCGATCGCCGGTCAGGTCGGAAATATTCAATCTCCGACACCTCAAAACCTGGGGCTACCCACTGCGCCCGTGCACAGGCAGCAGGCCAAAGTGGATGCAGGTCCTCTGGAAGCGAGGCTCGTCAAGATGCGTCGGTTTGTGGATCAAGTAGGGAACACTGGATCTGACTGGAAGCAAGTACGAGGGAACTAGATCAATGTATGCATTGCTAAACCCTGACCACAGAATGATTAGTAGAGTATTAAGCAACTTCGAAATCTTATCGCTCCCCTTGATGATCAGATCAATGTTTGCTCTCTGGAATCCAGGCGCCCTTTGCTCGCAGCACCCCGGCACCTGAGGCGCAGCAGGCCTGTGGTTCCTACCATGTCCTGCTGAGAGCCGGCGGCGCCAAGTGGTGGACAACCTCATTTTCAGCCATGAAGGGATTCGCAGCGGGGCACACCCATCTGGAGACGGCAGCAGCGGGGCGGGCGCGCCTCACGTCCAGCACAGGTGCAGTCAAACAGCCGCAGCTGCTGCACCGCCAGGCAGCCCACTTTGGTGGCGCAGCGCGTGGAAGCCGCCAGCTTGGGTCCGCCTTGGGGGCCAAACTTCAGCCGTGGTGCGGCAGCGCCTCTGCTAGATGGGGAGGGGCGGCTGCGTGGGGCGGTGCTCATTGCTAGGAGTAAGAGGCAGCAGACGGGCGTCCAGCTGCCGATGTTTCTTTCAGCCTGCCGTGTGGGGTGTCAGTCGATGCTCTGAGAATTTCGCGTCAAGCCGGCGGAGTCGGGCACCCCGAGGCTGCATGGTCGCCAACTCCTGTCGGCATTTGCGGAGTGAGCAGCTTGGGTTTGCCCTGGCTTCTGCAGCCGCACTCGGCAGCCCCGCGCTGTGTCCAGCTGTTGCCGTTGTGCGTGGTGCCGTGGGTGGCCGCTCCTTTCGTGGCGTATCTGGGGTCCAGCTGAATACCCCCACACGGCTCCAGTCGCTTCGATCTGTTTCAGAGATCCATTACAGCGCACCCGCGCGCACGCGGGCGTTGACAGTGCCGTGCCGGCGATGCCTGGAAGCTTTCACCCGTGAGATTGGAGACCGCGTCACCCCGCGCGTCGCCCCGTTTGCAGGCGCTCCACGACGATGCGACAGGCGACGGAACATCTGCAGAGCGGCAGCCCGCGTGCAGTCCGGCGCGGACGGGCGGGACCCGTACCACAGCAGCGACTCCGTCGACGATGAGTGGCAGGTGCACTTTTGCTGCCTTTTTCTCACCACAGTGCGGCTTCAGTGACGTGCAGCTCCGCCAGGAGCATCGTGCTTCACAGACATTGTGCTTGTATGCATTACCTCGAATAACATGTGCTAACCTACTAATGCCGCTGCTGCATGCAGGCAATCCGGCGATCACAGCTGATGCAGAGCCTGGACGCCGATCTGGACCGGTGTTGGGCTGCTCAGAGCGCCACGGAGGAGGCGACAACCTCCTTCGATGACAGCTGGGACCAGAATGACGCAGAATACAGCAGCAGCAGCGGCGCCACAAGCATGCCGATGCTGGAAAACTTTAGCGGCACACGCGGCGTGGACACCCTGTGGCCGCTCGCGGCCCGCTCAGCAGTCTACACACCAGCGCCGGGCCAGCAGGCCTGGCTACACGACCTTTCTCAGGTGCTTCAGCATTCGCATTTCGATCAGCAGTTTGTTAGCTGCTGTTCTAATGCCGTGTTTGCTGACTTGTACACTGAGGCACCGAGAGTCCTTCAGCATCTTCAAGTTTGCAACCTGCTCAATAATGGTTCGTATTGGCAATCCGCAGGTGTACGTCATATTGTTTGGTGTCGGCTCCACGGACACCGAGGGGATCTACTCGCTTCGCGTCATGTCGCGGGACGACGGTTTACCGCAGGACACCATTATCGCCTTTTCTTCAAAGGAGGACGCCGAGCGGTGCGCCACTGTGCCATGTCACACATCGCCAAACTCTCTAGCGAAGCTGATGTCGTGCATGAGCACGTACATGAGCACCAGCTGGCAGCTAATCTGCCTGCATGCACTTCATGTGCTGTCAACAATACATCGTCGACAAGCCACGACACGAACAAGCGACAGATGTGCTGACGTCACGGTTTTTCAATGTCTTCAGGTATGCAGGACTGCTGGAGGCGACGATGGACCACGTGCCGAGTGTGTGCCCCCTCGAGCCGGTGGAGCTGCTGGACTTTTGCACCGACAGCGGGTACTCCTACCGCGTGGAGGCGCAGGGCAGCCTCCTCATCCCGCCGGACTACTACGTCGGCATTACCGACTGGGAGCGCTCCCTCCGCCTCAGGTGCGCGCGCCGTTCTCTGCCGACTTATTCCACGTTGTGTTGACACTGTCATTCTGGGTTTAAAAAGGGCGATGGGATTTGAGACCCTTGCCACGCTGTTGCAGGGTCTGGACTGCAAACACTTGAGCTACATGCTGAATTAGTCCCTCCATGCTGAGTGCTTGCCCTGACGCGTACTTGCGACTCGTGCGAGCAGGGAGGGCAAGTGGACGGTCATGGAACGCGAGCTTAGCAGCCCCAGCACCCCCGCGCCGGAGCTGACGCAGACAGAGGCGGCCGCCGAGCCGCTGAACAATGCCAACTTCTACCCGCTGTCGGATTCCAGCTACCTGCTGGAGGAGACACGTGCACGCCTGGAGCGGCTGCTGCCGCGCGATTGCTGATTCCGCGCTTGCGATGCACAGCGGTGGCACAGCGGCGGTACTGCAGCCGCGTGAGAGAGCCGCGCGGCAGGCCGCCAGGCAGATCCCCTACTTGCAGCAGCTCTGCTGCTTGCGGCGTGTGAGACAGCACATGCCAGCGACAGCAGGGTGGCAGCACGGCGGGGTATCTCTCGTTGCGGCCCGGCGGTCTCAGCCCCGGATCCCGGCGACAGGCGCGGCGACGTATACGATGCAGTTCTACCTGACTGGAGGGACCATGGATGCTTCGAGCAGGCAGCTATAGATTTTGACGTACCTACATGACCATTGTTGGCGGCGTGTTTGGGATTTGGCCGGGGTGATATCGAAGGGGAATGTGTGTCGCTGTGGGAGTCCTGTTTCCTCTGGGAAATAAAAGTGGGCAGTTCTGGGAGCTTTTTGGGCACTGCTGCGTTCCTGTGCGCTGCCGGAGAGATTGGGCAATTTTCGGACCCTGGGAATGGTTTTGGCGGTGTCTCACATTTCATGTGTATCTCTATGCTGGGCTCTGTGTAAGCTGACTAGAACATCCATGCTGCGCCCCTCATGTGGCAGTTGTCCCTGTGTCCTACACAATGCTTGTCATTTCTGGCAACGGAATGCATGTCGCATCCCCCCTTGCCTCATTCTCTGTTGACGGACTTCCAGCACGCCAGTCGGCTGCTGCTGCTGTTTCAGTTCCACGCGTTATCTTGTGCATGAGCGCAAATGTTGCAAGCAGCATCTATGCCAGGAGACCAAGGCATGACTTGGCTTAGTTTCAGGGATGCTGCACTGTGCATGGGCTGCAAACAGATCGACCTGCGGGTTTGTATTGGCTGGGCTTTTTTTGAATTGGGTGAGGATGAAAATCCATTCCCTCTGGCTGATTACAGGAGGCTACATCAAAGCGCATGCAACGCTCTGTTTCAGCTCCCCTAATCCTCCTCCGCGCGGCATAGGCACCTCATCCGCCGCCACAAGTGCCACTGGCAGCAGCCTACTTAGACCTCTGCCTCCTCCTCTTACGCTTCAGCCTCCTCATCCTTTTCTTCTTCCACTGCAAACCAGAGTGAAGCCAGCAGTCGGTACCCTTGTGACATGCTTGCACGATACACACTTAGCAGAACGCTGATTGACAGTTGTGCTGCGACCGCCAGCCCAGGCCGGTGCAGCAAACGGTGCTGTGACATGTGTCCTCAGATGCTACGTAGGTTGTGTGCCCGCCTTTTGCGAGCAGCAGAGTTTATTGCTGCAAGCGATGCATTGCCACCTGCAGCACGTCTGAAACACCTGCAGCACTGGCATGCACGAGCCAGCAATGCCTCGGCCACGCCTCACCTTGGCGCGCATGGTGCTGCTTCTCCGACTCAAAAGACTGGAAGAGGGCACCTGCAGGCTCGGGCCGCCTGCGAAGTGGTGCTGGGACGGATTCCTGTGATCGATACTATATTCCTGTCCCATGTCGTCCAGTCCCGCCGATGCCCGCCGTTGTGAATGATCGTGCATGACACGAGAAATTACACTGTTCCAGCCTCACTCGGACAGATTAGCGCTAAAGCCCATCGACGCTCCATTCGCAGGAGCCACTGTCAGCAGCCTGATCATCGACACCAATGACGCAGCTAGGAGAATCAATACTGACAAGAACTTTGATCTGTGCATATATCTTGGTTAAATCTCAGTGGTGCAACTTCCAGCACCATGTCGCCCTGGACGATAGAGTGCGACGACAGGCGCGGGCGGCACCTGGTGGCGGTGCAGCGGCATGGCGCCGGCAAGCAAGTGCTGTCTCAGGAGCCATACGCGGCAGTGTTGTACGACGACCAGCAGTCCCAGCTGTGCGATCACACCACGAAGGCTGTGCCGGAGCTGAAGCGCTGCGCGGGCTGCAAGCTGGTCTGGTGAGGAGCCGCATGAGGACCGAATTGTGCCGTGTCAACGTTGCCTGAGACCAGCACAAAGAAGTCCTACCAGTACTTTCGGGTCGTTCTGACACTGTGCTCGTGTTCCAATGTCAGGTACTCGTCAAAGGCTGCGCAGCGGGCGGCATGGCGGTCCCACAAGCAGGAATGTGCGGCGCTCGCACGAGTCGCGCCGCGCGTGCCGCCGGCCACCGTGCGGCTGGCTGCACGCGTGCTGTGGCGTGCCGAAAGGTGGGCTCATCATCTGGTCGCGTCGCCCTCCATTGCTGCCCACGTCAAGATGTGGTGTCCTGTGTGTTGGCAGCCTGATGACATGATCTCATTCGACAGCGAGGCGCAGGGCGGCCAGCTGCCAGCTGAGGAGGCGGCGCGCGGCCGCTTAGGCGGCGGCACCTTTGCGGAGGTCCAGCAGCTGGAGCACCATTGGGACGAGTTGAGCGACGAGCGCAAGACCACCTTTGCGCAGATGGCAATGCTGACCAGGTCAGTGCGCCACCACATACTACTCGTGTATCGGCCATGCACACGGTCTCAACCTCTGCTTGCCGCTTGCTGCCGATTGGCAACTCGCGTTCCGGTCCTCTGCAATGCGCTGACAAGACTGTGTGCTGAGCCGGGCTGCACATGCAAGTCACCAAATGTACATGTCGAGACGCCGAACCTGCTGCTTGCCCCATGCACAGGCTGTACATGTACGGCCAGGTAGACGCTGACGTGGGGGTGCCAGCCAAGGACATTGCCCAGCTGCTAGCGACCTTTGCGTGCAACAACCACACCATCTGCAACACCGAGCTGCAGCCGCTGGGTGCGCTTACCTGGCATTCATGACTGTCTTCTCTGCTGCCACAGACAGGAGCAGAGATGGTGCGTCATGCTGCCCGAGAATTGTTGCCTGCAGTCTGAGCTTGGCACATTGATGCATGTGGGGCAGGCATCGGATTGTACCCCACAGGCGCCATGGTCAACCACAACTGCAGGCCCAATGCTGTGCAGAGCTTTGTTGGCGCTGCCATCGTCTTCAGGTGCGCTGCCTGGCGAGTGTGGCACTGCTTGAGGACCGCTGCAGTCTCTCTTAGCCCTGTACAGCAACGACACAGTGGAGTGTCTCCTCCGGCAGCCATGTGCCCTCAGCTACGTGCATCAAACATGCATCCAATCGGCATCAGTGGTACCATCATGTCGGAGATGCATTCGCGCTTGCACATGCGCAGAGCGGTGCGGGCGATTCCGCCCGGTGAAGAGGTCACCATCAGCTACACTGACCTCAAGGCGACGCGGCCAGAGCGGCGCGCGTTCCTGCTGCGGCATTACCACTTTGACGTCGACGCGGGGACCGCGGCTGCGGCGGAACAGCAGCCGGCTGACGTGCATCTCAGCAGCCAGGCGCCCGGCATCGCCGCCAGCGTCTCGCGGCAGCCGCCGGGCCCGCTGGACGCAGTGGACCAGCAGCTGACGGCCCTGCGGACGCCAGGTGCTGTCAGAAACCCATTATTGTCTGAGTCAACACGCTTGCGAATGCCAGACGCCATGTGTTCCGCTGCACGCAGTGGACCAGCAGCTGACGGCTCTGCGGACGCCAGGTGCCAACAGCAATGCAAATCTGGTTCGGCTGGCTCACTCGAGAGTATTGGACGCCATGAATGTCAAGGTCAACGGTCAGCAAAGTTAGAGTTGTTGGAAATAACTATTTGTCTTGAAATGTTGCCGTTCTCACCATGGCACACTGTGAGTCTCCAACATCTATTCGTGCAGGCGCCTTCATGCTGTCGGAGGCTGTTCAGACCGATGGCGACCGCACGCCAGGCATCAGCTTCTCAGGTGCAGCTTGGACAATGCCAACCTGGAGGGTTGCAGCATGGATGTTGCGCCAGGTGCAATTCGAATTCTGACATGCTGCCGGGTGGAGGGTGTGACAATGCTGGGCATTGCGTCGCTCCAGAGGCGCTGAGGCATCTTGAGGATCATGGCAGGTGATGGTGCCGCGCCGCCGCCCGGCAGCAGCACACTCGCCCGCGTTCGCTGCTGGGGCGTCGCCTTCTTCAGAGGCGACGGCGGTACCCACAGCAGCAGAGCCGCCGCCGCCGGCTCAGGCGCAGAGCACAGCAGCGGCCGCTCGTCTGCGGCAGCCGGGAGCAGCAGCGGCGCAGCCGCTGGCATGAGCGGCGAACCGACAGAGGAAGTGCACATGCAGCTGGCCAGGGCAGGCACCGACGCGGCCGTGCAGGCACTGGAGGCGATCAGTGCAGGGGAGGAACGCATGTCGGCCGGCGAGCCCGGCACGGCAGTTTCGCATCTGCAGGTGATGCCATGCATCAGACACCTATGCCTGTCGCCTCGGCTTGCATTCAGCAACGAACTGCTCCCTGACACCATGGCGACTCAAGTTGAAGTGCCCACAGTCTCATCAAACCGGCCAGCAGCTGGCAGTTGCACACATACAGTGTGCATCGACGGCCGCCTGTACTCCGCATCAGACACCCGATTCGACGCCGTCCCTTCACAGGCGGCTCTCGCCAGCACCGGCCGGACGCTGGTGCCAAGCCACGGGCTGCAGCTCAGGCTGCGGGACCTGCTGATGCGCGCCGCGGTGCAGGCGCAGCAATGGGAGCTGATGCTGCAGACCGCACGGCAGCTGCTGCCAGCATACAGCCTCATCTACCCACAGGTAAACGCCATGAATCTGAGTTCCATGTGCGCTGCGACTTGCACAGTGAAGTGTCACATGGCAGCAGAACTGGAAAGCTTCATACGGTGGAATGCCTCGACATTGCATGCTGTTGTGCTGCTGACTCCTCGTTCTCCTGCCTGCAGCCGTGGCCGGACCTGGGACTGCTGCACGCGCACATCGCAAAGGCTGCGGCGGTCGTGGAGCGGGACGATGAGGCGGCAATGGCAGCCGAGGCGGCGGCAAGCATCCTGCGCATAACAAATGGAGACTGCGACGTAGTACAGGACATGCTACGGCTCCGGCATGACATAGAAGCCAACAGACACAGAGCATGCGGCTCCGACTGAAGCTGTGTGCAAATTCAACGCTTGGAGCTCACAACCGCCCCGTGATTGCGTTTCAACATGTGTGGGACAGTGCTTGCAATGTCACAACAGCCGCATACTCAAAGCAACTGGAGGGCAACTGCCTTGAGCACGTCATGAATGATGAACACCAGGTGCATAAGCCACAAGCGGGGCCTGCAATAAGTGGCGTTGCCGCTACGGAGGCTGTTGAGTGCGATTGGCACATATCCAAGCCGGCGTGCGAGTGAGAAAGGGCCCTTAGCAACGCTGCCGATGATCAAGGCCCTCGACTCGAGGGCAGGCGCTGCAAGCGGCGCGAAACCCTACACCGAGTGAAGGTTGTTTGGCATTTCCGCCCTCTCTTCTTTTCCAGACTGCTTGGAACAGCCACCGGCCCTACAACACCCTGATCACGCCTGCTTGTGTGCAGTTATTCACGGTTTCGCTTGTGTATGGACAGTGTTTGGCATTTCCGCCGCACACCGCCGACCCAGGGTACGTGCTTAAACCCGAGTTTAGCGCAATTTGTGTTTAGCGTGCATGTTTAAACATTTAGCGTTCGAGGTGTGGGTTTCGCGGGGTGCGCTAAACTAGTTCTGACCGCCGCTGCCGCCGGG